>OHHY01000861.1_pt1 | contig 12785 bp, 9 predicted proteins | sample 1568101 | NCBI WGS metagenome assembly OHHY01 (sample SAMEA3879605, study PRJEB24766) | human gut metagenome | biome: human-associated habitat; feature: feces | place: USA | collected 1985/1987
AGGTTATCAAAACCTTATCATCATACAGGTAAATCGCATTGATGAAGGTATCCACCAGCGCCTGCCGCTGGTCTTTCAGGCTCATGTCCAGCTTACGGAACCGCAGCAGCCAGAACCGGATGAACTCCTCCGTGACCTTGGGCTTTGCCAGCTTCTCTTCCGCAATGCGGGTTTCAAGCTCACGCTTGGTTTCTTCCAGCTGCTCCAGCCGCTCCTTGGCGGAGCTGGTCAGAATACCAGCCTGTATCGCGTTCAGCATATTCTGGATACCGGATTCCGCATCCCGAAGCTGTTTCTCATAGAGGGGAATGTTGGTGTTCTCCTTGTTTTGCAGTTCCATCACCTTGGCGATGATAGATTCCATGGCGGCATCGTCTTTGACAAGCTGCATCGTCTGGTTGACCACCAGATCTTCCAGCCACTGTTTACGGACGGTCTTTTTCTTGCAGCCCTTGTGCTTTTTGGCAGTGGCACATTTATAGTAGCGGTGGACTTCACCCGTCCGGCTTGTGCCGCTTTCGCCAAACATCAACGCCCCACAGTAGCCGCAGAACAGCTTGGTGGTGAGCAGGTAGTCATCCTCTGCCTTTCTACGGGCAGGGGCTTTTTTGTTTTTGGCGATTTTCTCCTGCACATCCTCAAACAGTTCCAGTGGCACGATGGGCGGGATCGCATCCGGCACGACCACATCCCGGAATTTCAACTCCCCGATGTACCGCCGATTCTTGAGCATATGTTCGACACTGTTATAGGTGAACGCACCGCCGACCGGGTTCTTGATGCCATTTTCGTTCAGCCAGTCCCGAATCTCTTTCATCGTGAGGCCATCCCGATACTTCGTGAACGATTCCAGCACGAAAGGGGAGGCAAGCGGGTCGATGTGAAATTTCCGCTCGGAATCCAGCGTATATCCAAACGTTCCACGACCACCGTTGCAGCGTCCTTTCAGGATGTTCTCTGTCTGTCCACGGACAACCTTTTCGGCAAGGTCAGCGGAGTAGTATTCCGCATAGCCCTCCAGCACCGATTCCAGAATAATACCCTCCGGCCCTTCTGAAATGATCTCCGTAGCCGACATGAGCTTGACACCGTTCTTCTTCAGCTGGGTCTTGTACCGGGCACTGTCATAGCGGTTCCGGGCAAAACGGTCAAGTTTCCAGACCAGAACAATGTCAAACAGCTTCTTGTCGCTGTCCTTGATCATCTGCTGGAATTGAGGGCGGTTATCCGTCTTGGCAGAGATGGCACGGTCAATGTAGTGCTTGACAATGGTGATGTCATTCTTTTCGGCATAGGCCGTGCATTCACGGATCTGGCCTTCAATGGATTCTTCGCGCTGGTTGTCACTGGAATAGCGGGCGTAGATCACGGCAGTCATGGCGGATACCTCCCATTTATACATCATTGAACGGTAGAGCGTTCTTTCAAAGCGATGTTTCGTATAATGGATATACCACATTTTACAGATGATTGCAAGCTTTTTATACGCTTTTCACGAGATTCCGCACAAAAAATGAACTCCCCTGAAGGCAAAATATTCACATCCCATGGTTCTTTGAAGGTGAACGGAGCAATTGTGTCATTTTGACACAATTCCTTGTGGGGCTTTGCGCCCCAGCTGTTGTCGCCGCCCACGCCGCGCTGGAAGGCAGCACAGCGGACGATGGTCTTGTTGTCATCGCGGGGCAGCTCGTAGAGGTGGCGGGCGTTTTCCAGCTCATGGGGCGTATAGGGCAGCGCCGAGAAGGTCATGCTGTCCCCTGCGAAGCCGATGCCCGGGATGCTGTCGGTAAGCGTTGCATGCCGTTATAGCGGATGGACACAAGTCCCTTGCCGCGACCGAAAATACCTCCTCAAATTTTCAAATGAGCTCTATGCAAAAAACGGCTGCCCAAAGCGAAGGAATGGCAGCCGTTTTTTGCAGAATGGAGATATGCTGTTTTATGATGAAGAAGCAGAAAATGTCTCAATCGTTCTCCCGCTTGGCCTGGATCTGTTCTTCCAGATGCAGGCTTTTTTCAATGGGGGCATACACTGCCAGCATCGCCAGCAGGTTGGGCACCCACAGCCCGGTGAGCAGGAAAATAAAGGCGCAGCGCGGGATGACAGCTGCCATCAGCAGCCAGTAACCAAGTTGGAACACCGCCGAAAGGGCGGTGCGGGGCAAAAAGCCAAGAAACATCCGGACGCAGTTGGAAAGCTTTTTGCTGACCGGGGCATCGAACAGGGCGTTCTGCATCCAGTAGTAGCTGCCCAGTGTCAGCAGCAGCACCATATCCAGCACCAGCACCAGTGCAAAGCCCGCCGAGACCGTTGTCATCTGGGGCAGCACAAAGGCGGCGTAGGCCACCAGCGCCCACAGCAGGGTGAACACTGCGCCGGGCACAAGGCTGCTTTTGAAGCTTTGTTTCCACACCCGCTTGTAGGTGTGCCACCAGAAGCCCGGTTCATCCCGCAAGGCACGCAGGATGGTATCGTACAGGCAGGTCAACGCCGGACCCACCAGCCATCCGGCGGCAGCTGCCGCCAGCAGGCACAGGGGCAGGCTGCCCAGCCAGAGGGCAACACCTGCCAGAATTGCTGCCGGGGCACAGGCCAACATTGCCAGTACCCCGGACAGGAAAATGCCGTCCAAGTCCCGGCTCAGGATCTCCCAAAGCCGTGCCGCACCCTTTTTGCGGGGCGCATCCGGGTCAACACCCGCACCTTCCGGCATATATTCCCGACCAAACAGCATTTTCGTTCACCTCTCTATGGCTCTATTGTAGCATAAAAAGCCCAAAAGCGGTTGCAGAAAAGCGACCGCTTTCCTGAAGAAATCCGGCATTTACACCAGACTCTTGTAGGCTTCCAGATACCGCAGGCCCAGTGTCCGCAGGCTTTCAGTCGTGAAATGCAGCCCGTCCGGGCGGGCAGTAAGGTCAGCGGCGGAAACGACAGCACAGTTTGGCAGCTGCGCGGCCAGCTCCGGCAGACGATGGTTGAACGCCTTCAATAGTTCTGCAGGAGTTCCGTGGAAACCATGTTCCGGGTAGCCCAGCTCCCCCACCACAATGGGCAAATCGCCCAGTTCCTCCCGGAAGGCTTGCATGGTGCGCAGGAACTGCTCCGGGTAGGCTTCCAGCTGCTCCGGGGCAAGGCAGTCGCTCTCGCCCTGATGCCAGAGGATAGCGGTCAGCGCGGAGGTGCGCATAGCCAGCTTTGCCTGAAAAACAGCGTGGTCAAACAGCACCTCGCCCGGCTGCCACTGGCTGATGCGGGTGCCGCCGTCTGCGCAGGGGATCAAGCCGATTTTAGCCCCGGTCTCCTTTTGCAGCTGCGCGGCAAAGCTTGCGGCAAGGTTTGCGCCGCTGCGAGGAACTGCACCCTCTGCCACCGCGCGGTCTACGTTGATGGGCTCACTCATGGGCTGCCAGCGCCCCATGCGCAGCATAAAGCAGTCCGGGGCAGTGATGGCGTTCTCCAGGGTCAGATCGCCCCGCCCTGCCATGTTAGACTGTCCCACCAGTAAAAACGAGCGGATGCCCTGCGCTGCCTCATGCAGACCATCGTTGATCCATAGTGCCATAACAAAACGCCTCCTGCGTGTTTTTTACCCCAGTATAGCACAAAAGCAGCCGACATTCACGAACGGCTGCTTCTATGCTGTGAAAATGATGAAGAAGGAGAACACCAAGCAAAAAACTTGGGGCAGTTGCCCGCACATCCCGGGGAGAGGACGCTGCACGCTGCGGGCTTGCTGTGGCTATAGAATACCACATTTTTGCCCGCTGTGCCTGTACAAATCCGGCATTCTTTTTGAAGAAGAACGACATTTTTCGCACAGGTATCGCAAATTTCGGGGCAGGGCTTGCAAATTATAAGGAAGTATATTATTGTTATTGTTATAGAGTAAACGAAGAAGGAGAGATCGTTTTGCATACGCTGTTGATCGTGGACGATGAGGAGATCGAGCGCGAGGGTATGGCACAGTTCATCCCGTGGGATACCTATAAAATGAAGGTGGTGGGCACAGCGCGCAACGGTGCCGAGGGTCTGGAAAAGATTGCAAAATACAAGCCGGATCTTGCCATTGTGGACATTAAGATGCCGGTGATGAACGGCATTGAGATGATCCGCAAAGCAAAGGAGCAGTACCCGGACATGACCTTTGTGGTGCTGTCCGGCTACGGCGACTACGAGTTTACCAGTCAGGCCATGGAGCTGGGCGTGCGGCACTATATCCTGAAGCCCTGCGATGAGGGCAAGATGATCCCGGTGCTGAACAAAGCGATTGCCGAGCTGGAAGAGACCCGCGCCCAGAATGCCCGCTCCGAAAAAGTGGAAGCAGAAGCCCGCCTGCTCAAGCCCTACGCCCGGGAGCAGCTGTTCCGTGACCTGCTGCTGGGCCGGGCAACGGTGGGCAGCGGCGGCACCCGGCAGCTGCTGGACGAGCTGGGCGGAGAGGGGCGCAGCGTATTGCTGCTGGACTTTCGACTCAAGTGCGGGTTCGACTCGCTGGAGCGCTATGTGGTGGGCAATATGCTGGGGGACCTTTTGCCGGATGGCACCCTGCTGATGACCACCGGCATCGACCGGGATGTGCTGGTGCTGGCGGATGCCGCCGCAGAGCCCAGCCTTGAAAGCGCTGTGCAGGTGCTGAAAAAGGAGTTCAAGCGGTTCGAGACCGTCAATATGCTCTCGGCGGCCAGCCGCACCGGTACATTGGAAGAGCTTTCCACCCTGTTCCGGCAGGTACAGGAGCTTTTGCAGCTGAACCCGGACGAGAACGAGACCGCTCTGCTTCGCCCCAGCCAGAACGCCGCTTTGCCGGAAACAGTGAACGAAATTTTTGATATCCGCGCTCTGCAGCAAGCGGGCAGCTACGAGGAGTTGCTGCGGGAACTGGCCCTTGCCTTTGCCCGGATGGAAACAAAAAATTACCGTCCCCGGCAGCGGGCGCAGCTGTGTGAACTGGCGTGGAAGCTGCTGTTTGAGGGCAAGACCCCGCCGGAGGATGCACTGTCGGCCTGGGCGGATGCCCTGACCGCCGCATGGAACCTGCCGCAGCCGGATGTGCGCAGCCGGGAGATCTTTCTTGCCATTTACGAAAACCTCTCCGACCCGGAGTTCAGTTTGCAGACCATTGCGCAGCAGCGGCTGTTCATGAGCGAGGACCACTTGCGGCGCATCTTCTCCCAGATGACCGGTGAGCGGTTTTCGGCTTATCTGGAACGTGCCCGCATCACGCAGGCGCAGCGTCTTTTGGAATTTCAGCCAGATATGAAGATCAGCCGCCTGGCAGAGCTGGTGGGCTACCCGCTGGACGGACAGTATTTTTCCAAGGTATTCCGCAAACTTTGCGGCGTAACACCCACGGAATATAGAAACAAGTGTTAAGAACAAACCCTCTCCGTCAGTGCTGACGCACTGCCACCTCTCCCGAAGGGCGAGGTTTTGTGCTGTACTTTCCCATCAGCACCAAAGCTCCCCCTTTCGGGGGAGTTGGCGAGCGCAGCGAGACTGAGAGGGTTTTCAAATGTCGGTTTTTTCCAAGAGAAAGACCGGCATTTTCCATTTTGTTTTTGAAAAAAAGCGATACAATAAAGTCAACAAAAGGGTGTGCACAGTCTGGGGAGCGACGGCTCCGCAACAAAAAACACGAAGGAAAATGGAGGAACAAATTATGAAGATCTCTCGCAGAAATTTCCTGAAGGTTGCAGGTGCTGCCGGCATGGCCGGTGCTCTTGCTGCCTGCGGCGGCGCATCCAGCTCCACCGCTGCCTCTTCCGCTGCCGCATCCGGCAGTGCATCTGCCGCAAACGGCGATGTGACCATCCGTATGACCTGGTGGGGCGGCCAGACCCGTCACGACCTGACCCAGAAGGTGCTGGACAAGTACACCGAGCTGAACCCCCACGTCCACTTCGAGACCACCCCCTCCGGCTGGGACGGCTACTTTGAGAAGCTGGCTACCGATACCGCTACCGGCGGCATGGCCGATATCGTCCAGATGGACTATATGTACATTTCCACCTACGCAAAGAACGGCTCTCTGGCAGACCTGTCCTCCTTTGCCTCTGACGGCACGCTGGACATTACCAACGTGGACGACGCTCTGGCAGATGCCGGTACCATCGACGGTAAGATGGTGGGCATCCCCCTGTCCACCTCTCTGGTGTCCTTCATCTACAACCCCGCCGTGCTGGAAGAAGCCGGTGTGGAGGCACCCAAGAACGGCTGGACCTGGGATGACTTCGTTTCCATCTGCAAGACCGTGAAGGAAAAGACCGGCAAGTACGGCTTCGGCGGCTCTGCCTTCATTGATACGAACCTGCTGAACTACTGGGTGCGTGAGTATGGCGTTTCCCTGTTTGCAGAGGACAACAAGAGCCTTGGCTTTGACGATGTGCAGATCCTGACTGATTACTTCCAGCTGTGGAAGGACCTCATCGATGCAGGCGCAGCCCCCAACCCCGATGAGTACGAGCAGATCGCCACTCTGGGCAACGATGCAAACCCCGTCATCACCGGTGACGCCGCTTTCCACCAGTCCTGGAACAACTTTGCCACCATCGGCGCAAACGCCGGCAACGACACGCTGGAGCTGCTGGTTCCCCCGGTGAAGAAGGCCGGTGAGAAGGCTCTGTGGTACAAGCCCGGTATGTTCTTCTCCGTTTCTGCCACCTCCAAGGTGCAGGCCGAGGCTACCGCCTTCATCAGCTGGTTCCTGAACAGCGACGAAGCCAACGACATCATGCTGGGCGAGCGCGGAACTCCCTCTGCAAGCAACGCCCGTGACCACCTGACCAGCGCCGGTGCCCTGACCGACAAGCAGGTCGAGATGTTCGACTTCGTTTCCGATGCAGCCGATTACTGCGGCAGCACCCCCGCTCCGGACCCCTCCGGCATCTCCGAGGTCAACACCCAGTTCAAGGATATTGCTTACAGCGTGTTCTACGGTCAGGCAACCCCCGCCGAGGCAGCTCAGACCTTCTTTGATACGGCCAACAGCATCCTCGCTTCCAACAACTAATTGATCTGTGCGGGAGGGGTCGCTCCGAAAGACCCCTCCCGTTTTTTTGGGAAAGTAACCCTCTCTGTCAGTGCTGACGCGCTGCCGCCTCTCCCGAAGGGCGAGGTGTAAGAGGAGCATTATTGATACAAGGAGGTCTCGCTGTGTCCAACGCAAAAGCTGTTACGCTGAAAAAGCATAATTTCGGCGATGATACCAAAGTGGGCTATCTGCTGCTGGCCCCGTGGCTGTTCGGCTTCATCTTTATGTATGTCATCCCGGCTGCCATGTCCATCTACTATTCCTTTACGGATTACAACCTGCTGTCCACACCCAACTGGGTAGGCCTGAAGAATTACATCACCATCTTTACCGCAGATGAGATGTTCCGCAAGGCTCTGGCAGTCACCTTCCTCTACGTCTTTATCATGGTGCCGCTGCGCCTTGCCTTTGCCCTGTTCGTGGCCACCCTGCTGAACAAAAAGCACATGGGCATGGCCTTTTACCGGGTGCTGTACTACATCCCCTCCATCGTGGGCGGCTCCATCGCCGTCTCCGTGGTGTGGAAGCAGGTGTTTGGCAACAAGGGCGTGTTCATGAGCCTGCTTTCCGCCCTTGGCATTGAGCAGAGGTACTCCCTGCTGGGCAACCCCAAGACCGCCCTGCTGGTCATCGTGCTGATGGGCGTGTGGCAGTTCGGCTCCTGTATGCTGGTGTTTCTGTCCGGCCTGAAGCAGATCCCCGTCTCCCTGTACGAGTCCGCTTCGCTGGACGGTGCGTCCAAATTCCAGCAGTTCTGGAAGATCACCATGCCCATGCTCACCCCCACCATCTTCTTTAACCTGATCCAGCAGATCATCACCGGCTTCCGGGTATTTACCGAAAGCTACGTTATCACCAACGGCGGCCCCATGAACAGCACCCTGACCTATGTGCTGTACCTGTACCGCTCGGCATTTGCAAACTTCCACATGGGCTACTCCTGCGCACTGGCATGGATTCTGGTCGCCCTCATCGGCATTATGACCCTGATCCTGTTCAAGAGCCAGAAGGCTTGGGTCCACTACGAAGGTTAAGGAGGATAAAAAATGGTTGGTCAGAAAAGTTCCAAAGTACAATCGGTATTCTTCCATATTTTCTCCTGCCTGCTGGGCTTCATCATGGTGTATCCGCTGCTGTGGCTGCTGATGAGCTCCTTCAAGTCCAACGATACTATGTTCCACAATGCATGGTCCCTCATCCCGGAAAAGTGGGACGCGCTCACGAACTACGTCTCCGGCTGGCAGGGCATTGCGGGCATCCCGTTCTGGCGCTTTACACTGAACAGTGTCATCGTCACGGTGGTGTCGGTGGCAGGCACCATCTTCTGCTCCCTGCTGGCAGCCTACGCGGTTTCCCGTCTGAAATTCAAGGGCGCAAACTTCTGGTTCGGCTGCATCGTCATGACTATGATGATCCCTTCTCAGGTCATGGTGGTGCCCCAGTACATCATCCTGAAAAAGCTGGGTCTCTCCGATACGCTGCTGTCCATGACCCTGCCGTGGGTGTTCGGCTACGGCTTCTTCATCTTCCTGATCGCCCAGTATATGCGCGGCATCCCGCGTGATCTGGACGAAGCCGCCATGCTGGACGGCTGCTCCAAGCCCGGCATCCTGTTCAAGATCATGATCCCCATCGTGAAGCCTGCCATCGTCACGGCAGCCATCTTCGCCTTCTACTGGATCTGGCAGGACTTCTTCCAGCCCTTGATCTTCGTGTCCAGCCCCAAGAACTACACCATCCCGCTGGCACTGAAGCTCTACACCGACCCCAACAGCTACAACAACTACGGCGGCCTGTTCGCCATGTCGGTCATCTCGCTGCTGCCGGTCATCATCGTGTTCATCGCGTTCCAGAAGTATATCGTTGAGGGCATCGCCACCGACGGTATCAAGGGTTAAATCAAACTTTATAAGGGGCTGTTGCGTATTTTTCAGCGCGCTCGCCCTCTCCGTCTTTGCTACGCAAATCCACCTCTCCCAAAGGGAGAGGCCTTGGCAAAGAGATGAAGTCTGCGTGGATTGCCAAGGGCTCCCCCTTTGGGGGAGCTGGCGCGTTAGCGCCTGAGAGGGCGAGCCCGTCTTTTACACATACGCACCTTATTCTATACGAAAACGCGTGATAATGCAAGGGTTTTCGTTATTTTTTCAGGATCAGGCAGGGCAGAGGGGCAGTTTCGGCCCAATTGGCAAAATCACACACCAGAACGGTGAAACTTTTCAGTGGAAGTGCCCGCAGAAAACGCAGCACCGCCTGTTTTTCCTCCGAGCCGATGACCGCCCCGCTGTACAGGATGGCGCTCACGATGCCGCCGGGGCGCACCGCCTGCAGTGCCGCCTGCAAGGCGGGGATGCTGCTCTGCGCGGTGGAAAACACCCCGTGGTCTGCCCCCGGCAGCCAGCCGAAGTTGAACATGACCGCATCGGCGGTGCCGGGCTGCACATACTGTAACAGGTCGGCATGGCTGCCGCAGATAAGCTCGTACCGGTCGGCGGGCACGTCTGCCTGTTCCAGCCGGGCGCGGGTGGAGCGGATGGCTTCGGGCTGCACGTCAAAGGCCAGCACCCGCCCGGCGGGGGCAGTCAGCCCGCACAGAAAGGCGGTGTCGCCGCCGTTGCCGCAGGTGGCGTCCACGCACAGCTGCGGGTGCACCAGCCGGGCGGCTAAAAAGTCCTGCACGAACTTGACCGCCGTTAAATCCGGGGTGCGGCGGCGCACCAGCTGCCCGCCCTCGGCGGCAAAGCCGAATTTGCCCCAGAAGGCAAGCTCGGCGGCGTTTTCCGGCAGCGGGGCGGTAAAAACGGTGGCGGTTTCCCGGTCATAACCGCCAAAGCTGCGCAATACTTCTTTTAACAGGTAGGAGCCGTAGCCCTTGCGCCGCCACCGGGGCAGGATGCACAGGGCGGCAAGCTGTGCGCCCTTGGGGGCGGGGGAGAGGGTGCACTCTCCGATGCAGTCCTTTTCTTTATACAGGGCAAACCCCTGTTCGGTGCGGCGCAGTTCCATAAAAAGCTCCTCCTTGACGCATGGAAATCAACTTTTGAAGATTGACCCAGTGCAAAAGCCTTCACCCCTTGGGGGGAAGGTGGCGCGTAGCGCCGGATGAGGGGTATTTAAGGCAGACTGCTGCTTGCCTGCGCCCTCATCAGTCACCTGCGGTGACAGCTTCCCCCGACCGGGGGAAGCCTTTTTCGGAAAATTGATTTCCGTGTCCTTGACGGGCCGATGTTCTTCCCTTACAATAGCAAGCGGCGGCGCGGCTGTCAAGGGCAGAAAAGCAGGACCGCATTTCACATATTCTTCACGGCGCAAGCGATTGATTTTCACATTTGACGGTTACAATAGGGACAGTTCAAAGGAACAGATGTCCCTGCGGACCGGCCTTTGAGGGAAGGATGTAGTAACATGGAAAACGAGAACAAGTGGGAATATGATTATTCCGCTTCCAATAACGAGACCGGCTACCCCAACGTGGGCAGCAGCGGCATGAACACGGCAAACCAGTATAACGAGCCGGAAGCACAGCCTGTGCGCCCGGCGTATACCGCCCCGGCAGACGGCGGCAGCGTGCCGCCCACCCCGCCGGAGCAGCCGCAGTACAGCGCCCCGCAGCAACCGGAAAAGCCCCGCCGCAAAAAGAAGAAGTTCAATGGCGGAAAGCTGGTGCGCAGCGCCGTGGCGCTGGTGCTGGCAGCTGCCATGGGCTTTGCGGGCGGCTTTGTGGGTGCAAAATACGGCGGCGGCAGCAAGGTGGTCATCCAGCAGGTGGAGCGCCCTGCCAGCTCTGACAGCAGCACCGACAGCACCGGCAATTCCATCAGCGCCACCAGCGGCACCGGCCTGAGCACCGCACAGGTGGCAGAGCTGGTCAGCCCCAGCGTGGTGGTCATCACCACCGAGCAGGTGGTCTACTCCCAGTGGTCGTGGTACGGCCAGAGTCAGGTGGAGAGCGGCGCGGGCAGCGGCGTCATCATCAGCTCGGACGGCTATATCCTCACCTGCGCCCATGTGGTGAGCGGCGCTTCCAACATCACTGTGAGCATCGGCGACAAGGATTACCCCGCAACGCTGGTGGGCGAGGATACCACCAGTGATATCGCCGTGGTGAAGGTCGATGCCACCGGCCTGACCCCCGCCACCGTGGGCGACAGCGACAACCTGAAGGTGGGCGAAAGCGTCATGGCCGTGGGCAACCCCTTGGGTGAGCTGGGCGGCACCGTGACCAGCGGCATCGTCAGCGCACTGAACCGCAGCGTCAGCATTCAGGGTTCCAGCTCTGTCAACACCATGTCCCTGATCCAGATGGATGCCTCCGTCAGCCCCGGCAACTCCGGCGGCGGTCTGTTCAACATGAACGGCGAGCTGGTGGGCATCGTCAATGCAAAGTCCTCCGACAGCGATGCCGAGGGTCTGGGCTTTGCCATCCCGGTGAATGACGCCGTCAAGGTGGCGCAGGAGCTGCTGGAAAACGGCTATGTGACCGGCCGTCCCTATCTGGGCATCAGCTACTATGCCGTGACCGATGCCCAGACTGCCGCCCAGCTGGGCGTGAACGCCTACGGTGTCTACATCGTGGAGGTAGTCAAGGGCGGCCCTGCCGACAAGGCGGGCCTGCAGGCCGGTGACCGCATCGTGAGCATGGACGGCAGCGAGGTGGCCACCCAGAGCGACCTTGGCACCCTGATGCAGGACCACAAGGCCGGCGACACCATCGAGATCACCGTCGCGCGCGGCGGTCAGATGCAGACCGTTAACGTCACCCTTGGCGAAAAGGGCGCAGAGAATAACTGAAAATAGTAAAAAGGCTGCTGCACGGAATGTGCAGCAGCCTTTTTTGGTTGTGGGAAAAACTCCCCCAGTCGCCTACGGCGACAGCCCCCTCTGGGATGGGGCCTTTGGCATAACGGTAAACTTTCCGGCTAAAGTGCAAAGCTTCCGGGCGCGCCAGAGGCTCCCTCTCCGAGGGAGCTGGCAAAACCGTCAGGTTTTGACTGAGGGAGTTCGTTCTTTATTTACACCGCACCAAAAATAGTGGCGCTATACGGCGCAAGGGGGGCGTTGCCGGTAAAAATACGGCTTTGGCCGCGCCACAGGCTGGAGGAGGTGCCGTCGCTCAGCAGCTTCCACTGCCCGGCGGGCAGGGGAACGGTGCAGGCGGTTTCGGTGGGGTTGTAAAAGACGCACAACGCGCTCCACGCCGCGCCGTCTCCCCAGACGGCGGGCAGTGTCCAGCCCACCAGCGGCTGCTCCAGCGCAAAGAACTGCAAAGCCTCCGGGGCGTGACGGTCGGTGCTGCCCAGCCGGGGAAAGGCTGCCCGCAGTGCCAGAAGCCCCCGGTAGTAGTCCACAAGGGCGTGGTACTGCTCGGCGCGGTTCCAGTCCAGACGGTTCAGGGTGGGGGAGGAGCGGTAGCTGTTGCCCACGCCCTTTTTGGTGCGGGCGAACTCCTCGCCTGCCTGCATGAAGGGCAGGCCGAAGCTGGTCAGGTAGATGCCCGCCGCCAGCCGGTTCTGTGCCAGCGCCACGGTGTCCCGGGCGGTGAACTCCGGCTTTTCGTACCGGACGCAGAGCAGCTTGTCCCACAGGGTAAAGTTGTCGTGGGCGGAAACATAGCTCACGATCTGGCTGGGCGCGTGGGGCGGCAGACGGTCGCTGCGGCACCATGCCGCTACCGCCGCGCCGATGTCCCAGAAACTGCCGGGCTTGCCCTCCACATAGCCCGGCTCCCGGGCATCGAAGCAGCCGCCCTTGA
>OHHY01000882.1_pt1 | contig 12556 bp, 10 predicted proteins | sample 1568101 | NCBI WGS metagenome assembly OHHY01 (sample SAMEA3879605, study PRJEB24766) | human gut metagenome | biome: human-associated habitat; feature: feces | place: USA | collected 1985/1987
ACTTCAGAAAAACGGGTACAAGGAGCATCCGGAAAAATATTTTTCCTTTGTAAAAACAGTGATGGTGGAAGGAATATCTTATGATGTAGATGTAGATATTTTAGCAGGAATGTATGGTGGTACACAACTGAAGAGAAGAAGTCAGCATGTGCAGGGGATTAAGGCATTAAAGGCTACTGGCGGCAATTTCGCATTTGAATTTCCGGCACAGAAAATTAGTGTGGAAGCAGAACGACCAGATGGAGCAATAGATGTTGCAAATGTCAGTGTTGTAGCAGTAGTTCCTTATATAATAATGAAAACAGCAGCAATGGGAAGAGGAAAAGTAAAGGATGCTTACGATATTTACTTTATTATCAAACATTATTTCGGTGGAGTAAGAGAACTGGCAAAAGAATTTGAACCTGTAAGGGGTAAAAATATTGTGATAGAGGCGAAAGTTAAGTTAGCAGGTAAATTTGCTTCTGAAAATCATGCTGGTCCAAAAGACGTAGCGGATTTTATGGATTTAGAGGATGAAGAAAGTATAGAAATGACCAAGAGGGATGCTTATGAACAAGTGCAGGCATTATTGAACTTAATATAAGTATTTAAAAACATTAGGGATAGAAAAGTATAATGTAATGGGGGAAGAATGGGATTGCCTCGAATTGGAAATAAAACTATAAGGTTAATATACCCCCAGGGATATGAGATAATATCTCCTAGGGGGGTATACTTATAAACGACTAATTATTTATACCATTTCATCAATATTGCTTCATAGCAAATGTCCAGCACATTATCATTTTGATCCATACTGAAGGATAAATTGAAAAAGACTTCCGGGTAGCGCTCATCAATATAGCAATAGCACAAATTATACTGGCTTTCCAGACCATCATGATTATAGGCCTTAGATCTATATACAACCTCGTTTCGGGGCTCTCCATAAGCAGCAATTACCTGTTCTCTGGAATCGCCTAATTTTATACCACGCGAAGTTTCTGTGTCTGATGACATTTGATCGGGGTATTCAGTATATGCCGTACAATTTGTAGTCATAATAGAAATACGTTCTACATCTTCATAGCCGTTTCCGGCTCCATATAAGTCTACGTAATTGCTATATCCAAATCCATTAACATTAAAATCCTCATAAGAGAGAGGCAAAATGGTGCTATTCTCCGTGTTTCCTGATACTTCCACCGGTGCCGGAGTTTCTGTGGAATCTTCCGTTATCACTTCTGTGGTTTCAGTGCGTTCGGTTTCTGCGTTCGTTTCACTCTGCCCGGCATCCGGTTCTGTGGCAGTAGTTGCGTTTTCTGACTCTGCGACGATGGCCGTTGCTTCGCAACTATTATGATCAAATTGTAGCAGAAAATGGAGATATGGCAACTGGATTTTTCTAAGATATTTCCCATGCATGAAGTATCAAGAGTTGTAATCAGTACATTCTTAGGATTTAGATGAAAAATAGGATTTACTATGATATGATTAGTTAAGAATTATATTTAATACGAAAGAGGAATGACACATTATTATGGAATTTTTCAGTTTGTTTTCAACAGTATTTTTTAATACAGCAATTACCTTTGGCCTGTTATTACTTATATACTTGTTTTTCTCTTCCGGCATTAGAGCACGTAAGGACCTGAAACCGGTTAAGTACATTTCCTACAAAAAGGATCATTTTCAGGAGAATTTTGAATTTACCTGTGAGTTTTGCGGATCCAAGGTATCTTCTGCGGATGAAAAATGTCCAACCTGTGGAGGTAATTTTGGAAAGAACAAGGAGTATCAGTTAAAGAAACGGGCCATGCATCAAAGGTATTTAGAGTATATGAAATCCCAGGAAGAAGCCATTACACAGGAAACGGAATATATAAGTACTACAATGCAGGCAATTCAAAAATATAAGCTGATACGTCATAAATACTACAATTTTGAAATCGGCGAGCCTCCGGTTTATAAACCTGCAAGTGATTATGAATTTACCTGTGAATACTGTGATAATAAGATAAGGGGAAAAAGCACAGACGAAAAGGGGTGTAGTAATTGTGGGGCTTCTTATAAAGAAAACCTGGAATTATTGGTACGCGAAGAGGAAGACCGTCTGGAAAAACGCCATTATGACGAATATATGAAACTGAAGGATCTGGAGTGGGAGCAGAATATCAGGAATGAGCGAAGAGATGCAAACATTGATGAAAAGTATGGGACACCTATCCGATTTATGGAGAAAAATGCAAAGGTTATTGCGCTGGTCATTTTGCTTGGGCTTATGATGATTTCCGTGGGAATAACAGTTTTGATTTTAAAGTTTAGGTAAGTAAGATCAAAGAACGCAGGAGGTTTAACCCTCCTGCGTTCCCATCTCATCGGTGGTAGAGCGGATATGTTCTACTGCCGTTTTTACTTGTTCTGCGCAATCCAGGTTGTTCTGGCTCATGGTGTGCACCTGTTCGGCATTAGCTGTGACTTCTTCGGTTACAGCGGACAGCTGGGAGATGTTTTCCATAATCTTATTATTGGATTCTGACAATCCCAGAATGTGGTGATTTACTTCTTCCACCTGGGAAGCCAGTGCTTCCATATTTTTGTTCAGCTGTTCGAAAGTCTCGGAAGCGGCCAGGATCTTTTCGCCCTGCTGTTCGGTAGCTTCAATGGAACCGTTGATAGTGTTGACTACCATGTTGGCATTGACATTCAGCTCGTTGGTAATCTTGGTGATCTCTTCGGTAAAGCTCTTGGTCTGCTCTGCCAGCTGACGGATCTGCTGTGCTACAACAGCGAAACCACGTCCGGCTTCACCGGCACGGGCACTTTCAATGGAAGCGTTCAGGGCTAAAAGATTTGTCTGACCGGAGATTGCCATGATGCTTCCGGCGATAGTTTCCACCTCTTTTGTCTTTTCCTGTAATTTTGCCATGGCATCGGTGACGGAATGGTTGGTATCCTTGATCATGGCGGACTGCTGTTTTAAGGATTCCATAGCAGCCATGTTCTTACGGATGCTTTCGTTAGAATCTTCGGCGATCTGGACCATCTGCTCGGAGATATGACCGGTCTGCTCGATAGCATTCTGAATCGTACCGGTCATCTGGCTCTGTTCTTCGATGCTGGTGGCAGTCATATTGGTGGCAGAGGAGATCTCCTGCATACTGTTGGCTACAGATTCCGTAGTTTGTACCAGCTGGTTCATAAGATCTGTGGTTTTGGTGGTTTCCTGATGTACGGTCTGGGATACGTCCAGAACATTATCCAGTACTTCTTTTACATGGTTATGTTCTTCCCGGGAAGAACCGATGGCATCATTGTTAAATAATATAGTAATCTTACCGGTTTCCAAAATAATGATTCCAATCAGGAATACCAGCAGGGTAGAGCAGACGGCATTCACATCCTGACCGTAGATTCCCTTCGTAGCCTGAACGATCATGACGATCAGGTAGAGCACGAATAATCCCAAAGCGGTTTTCTTCAGAGATTTTTTCTCATAATAAGGAATCTGTAATATGAAAATGGCGATCAGCGCATAGTGAATGAAACTTGCATCTGTCTGTAAACCGACTAACAGATACTCAATGCCGATCTCGATGGTAGCGAAGACTTTTAATAGTCGTGTCGCCTTATTTCGAAGGTGTGTCACGGCATTTACCACACAGAAAACGGCGATCAGAATGGTATTTGCGTATGTAACAATGGGCGCAATGTTGTGAATTACCAGTTTCAACCACAGATAAAACAGGAACACGATCGCCAAAAGCGAAGAAGCGATAATATAGAACCGGTTCATTCTGATATTGCGTTCCGCGGTATCCGTATAACGATATTTATTATTTTCTTTTATATTCATATTCATAAGTTCCCTCCCTATTTTTATTGATGCTATTTTAAGTGTAACTGTTTTCGTCAATTTTTTCTACATTTTTATTCCATTTTTGAAAAATTTTTTAAAAAAAATCATGGAAATAAAAAATGCAAATTGATACTGATTTTCAATACCAAATGCGCTATAATACTTCTGTTACAACACAAGTACATTAAAATGTTGAGATACGAAAGGATACAGAAGTGTTATGACACTGAAAGAATTGAAAATCGGCAAAAGCGCCGTGATCAAAACCGTCGGTGGTTCCGGAGAACTCAGACAGCATTTCCTGGATATGGGTATGATCCCGGGAGCAGAGGTGACAGTGGTAAAGCTGGCTCCGATGGGGGATCCCATGGAATTGCAGGTGCACGGCTATGAACTTACGTTACGGCTGGCGGAAGCGGATCAGATCGAGATCGCACCCATATCGAAGAGAACAAGAGAGCATAAGGGGCTGGATCGTGTGACGGATGCGGAGCACCCGGGTTTAGGTGAGGATGGAAAATACCATTCGAAAAAAGACGAGAATCCTCTGCCGGAGGGAACGACACTAACGTTCGCCCTGGCGGGAAATCAGAACTGCGGCAAGACTACACTGTTCAATCAGCTCACCGGCTCGAATCAGCATGTGGGAAATTTCCCCGGAGTTACCGTAGACCGTAAGGACGGTTCCATCAAAGGGTATCCGGATACTTTGGTGACAGACCTGCCCGGTATTTATTCCATGTCCCCTTACAGCAGTGAAGAGATCGTATCCCGTAATTTTATCCTGTATGAGAAACCCAGAGCTATCATCAATATCGTGGATGCGACGAATATCGAGCGTAATCTGTATCTGACCATGCAGTTGTTGGAAATGAACATTCCCATGGTCGTAGCTCTGAACATGATGGATGAAGTCACCGGCAATCACGGCTCCATCGATGTGAACGCCATGGAAGCGTTCCTGGGAGTACCCGTAATCCCCATTTCCGCTGCGAAAAACGAAGGCGTGGATGAACTGATCCGTCATGCAGTCCATGTGGCAAAATATCAGGAACGGCCGCTGCGGCAGGATTTCTGCGATAAAAACGATCATGACGGTTCCGTACACCGCTGCATCCATGCGGTATGCCATCTGATCGAGGATCATGCGGAGACTGCGAAGCTGCCCCTGCGTTTTGCAGCCAACAAAGCCATTGAAGGAGACCATCTGATCCTGGAGAAGCTGCAGCTGGATGAAAATGAAAAAGAAATGCTGGAGCATATTGTCTGTCAGATGGAGACGGAGCGTGGCGTGGACAGAAGTGCAGCCATTGCCGATATGCGTTTTGATTTTATCGAGAGATTATGTGAGCAGACAGTAGTAAAACCCAAAGAAAGTAAGGAACGGATCCGCAGTGAGAAGATCGACCGGATCCTCACCGGAAAATATACGGCAATTCCCTGTTTTATCCTGATCATGGTGCTGGTATTCTATCTGACTTTCAATGTCATCGGAGCATGGCTCCAGGGACTGCTGGAACTGGGAATCGGAAAATTGACGGAGATCACTGATGCGGCATTGAAGGCAGCTCATGTCAACAGTGCGGTCCAAAGCCTTGTCATAGACGGTATCTTTACCGGCGTGGGCAGTGTACTGAGCTTCCTGCCCATCGTGGTCACTCTGTTTTTCTTCCTGTCTCTGATGGAGGACAGCGGCTATATTGCCCGTGTGGCGTTCGTTATGGATAAGCTGCTTCGAAAGATCGGTCTGTCCGGACGAAGCATTGTGCCGATGCTGATCGGGTTTGGATGTACGGTACCGGCGGTCATGGCCACGAGAACACTGACCAGTGAGAGAGACCGTAAGATGACGATCCTGCTGACACCGTTTATGAGCTGCTCCGCAAAATTACCGATTTATTCGTTCTTCGTGAGCGTATTTTTCCCGGGAAAGGGCGGACTGATCATGTCGGCATTGTATCTGTTTGGTATCCTTATGGGAATTCTGGTAGCATTTTTATACCGGGGCACGTTGTTCCAGGGAGAACCGGTGCCCTTTGTAATGGAACTGCCGAACTACCGTCTGCCGGGAGCCAAAAATGTAGGGCAGCTGTTGTGGGAAAAGGCAAAAGACTTTTTACAGAAAGCGTTTACGGTTATTTTCCTTGCAACGATCTGTATCTGGTTTTTGCAGAAATTTGATATCCACTTTAATATTGTGGCCGATTCAAAGGACAGCATGCTTGCGCTGATATCGAACGGTCTTGTACAGCTGTTTGCCCCATTGGGACTGGGGGACTGGCGTATCTGTACATCCCTGATCAGTGGTGTGATGGCAAAGGAGAGTGTGATCTCAACGCTTGAGATTTTATTTGGAGGTAATGTGCAGGCAGCGCTATCTGATGCGGCAGCAGCATCACTTCTGGTATTCAGTCTGCTTTATACACCGTGTGTTGCGGCACTTGCGTCAATCCGCCGTGAACTTGGAAGAAAATGGGTGGCAGGTGTGATCGTATGGCAGTGCCTTGTCGCCTGGGTGGCAGCATTTCTCGTGCACGGGCTTGCTCTGCTTTTCTAAGAAAGTGGATTGCAGTCTGTGTGAGACTGTATTAATATATGGTATAGAAAAGGCGAGAATGAGGCAGTAGTGTGTAAATGTCTCAGAAAAGAGGAGTTGTATGACGGAGAAAAAATTTGTGGCACTGACCTTTGATGACGGACCGACACCGGGAATTACGGATCAGGTATTGGATGTGCTTAAGGAAAACGATATCGTGGCAAGTTTTTTTCTGATTGGACAGAAAATTACAGAGCAGTCGGAGTACCTGATCCGGCGTGCATATGATATGGGGTGTTCAATCGAAAATCACTCCAAAACGCATCCGGGGATGCCGGAACTTAATGACCGGGAGATTTTGGACGAGGTCAGCTATACGACGGAACAGATCGTGCGTATCACGGGAGAAAAACCGGAGTTCTTCCGGCCTCCGTATATCAGTTATAAACAGAAAATGTATGATCTGATTGATCTTACTTTTATCTGCGGATATGGCTGTGAGGACTGGGAGCCTTCTGTGACAGCGAAAGAGCGGGCAGACAGGATCCTTCGGGATGCGAAGCCCGGATTTATTATCTTACTGCATGATATGGAAGGCAATACGCAGACAGTTGAGGCAATAAAGACGATCATTCCTGCTTTAAAAGAACAGGGCTATGAATTTGTCACAGTCAGGGATCTGTTTCGAAAGAGCGGCATTGTTCCACAGAGAAATGTGATCTATATGGGTGCGGATGAAGTGAGAAATAATTATGAATAAAATATTTATAAACTATTAGCACTCTCTATTGACGAGTGCTAAAACAAGTGCTATAGTATGATTGCAATAAAAATAAAAACTAAAATCCCAAACAGGAAAGCGAAGCACATCGCCATGGGAGAGATAGATTACCGGGATGACCGGGGAAAACAGAGAGGCGATGCGTGATGTCTCTCTGTTTTTGTTTTGATTGGAGGTAGTGCGATCATGAAAAGAGATTATTATGAGGTACTTGGAATTGATAAAAATGCGGATGCGTCCGCGATAAAGAAAGCATATCGGAAACTTGCAAAAAAATATCATCCGGATACGAATAAAGACGATCCGAACGCAGAACAGAAGTTTAAGGAAGTCACGGAAGCATATTCTGTGTTAAATGATCCGGAGAAAAAGAAACTTTACGATCAGTACGGAATGGCTGCATTTGAGGAAGGATTCTCGGAGGAGCAGGCAAGGCGTGCTGCAAATGGAGGAGGATTTTCCGGGTTTCATTTTGAAAACGGCGAGGCGGGTGATTTCTGGGACGATATGTTTGGCCAGTTCTTTGGAGGAAACAGCAGGGGTAATGCATCGGGGCATGGCTTTGGCGGAGACAGGTTTTACCGGGAATTTACCGGAGGAAACAGCGGCAGCCACTTTCGCGGAGGGCGCGATGTGGAAGCGGAGGTGACGGTGGATTTTGATGAGGCAGCACTTGGCTGTGAGAAGGTCATAAGATTAAGTGGCAGTGACGGAAAAATCCAGTCATTTAAAGTGCGCATACCGGCGGGCATGGATGACGGGGAACAGTTAAGGCTGAAAGGCAAAGGTCATACCGGTGCTGACGGTACCACCGGCGATCTGTTCTTAAAGATAAAGATCCGTCCAAAGAATGGCTGCGAGCGGAAAGGACTTGATGTTTATACGACCGTTACGATCCCGTATGTGACAGCAGCACTTGGCGGAAAAGCAAGAATCCATACACTCTACGGGGATGTGGACTGCAATATCAAGGGCGGAACGCAGGATGGAAGCAAGATCAGGCTGCGCGGAAAAGGGATCGTTTCCAGAAAGAATCCGTCCATACACGGAGACCAGTATGTGAAAGTACAGATCCAGGTTCCGAAATACTTAAGCCCGGAGGCAAAGAAAAAATTACAGGAATACAGCATGATGTGTTAAAGAAAACAGCTGTTAGTCCGACATATGGTTTGACAAAAATGCCGCACGGTTTACCAGACTGTGCGGTTATTTTTGTGTCTTTATATTATTCCTGCCGAATGTGTATCCGGCGGTTTTCCTTAAAAGTATAAAGATGGACAACAGTGCCGTGACCGCCTGACTGACAAGGATTCCCCAAAGATAGCTTCTGATTCCCCAGACCGGGACAGCGAGCAGGACAAACAGGATCCGGATCGTGCAGGAGACCAGGTTTAATTCAAAGGTGATGCCGGGATGACCAAGCCCATGCAGGATACTGCTTAAGGTAGAACTGAGATACAGAAACGGACAGAGCCAGCCGAGCGTTGCGATAAAGGTCCCGGCAAGCGCATTGTTAAATAAAAAATTGCCGAGAAAATTTCCGGTGACAAGAAATCCCGCGGTCGAGAGAAAGCCAAGTAAAAGGCAGGACTCGATCGTTTTTTTTATGGTGTAGAGGATCTTATTTCTTTTCCCGGCGGCCTGTGCCTCTGATATAGTCGGGAGCAGAAGAACAGACACGGAGTTTGTGATCACGGACGGAAACATGATGACAGACATTGCCATTCCGGTGAGAATCCCATAAACACTGAGTGCTTCCGACTGGGTATAGCCGAAAGCTAACAGGCGGTTTGGCAGCATGACATTTTCAAACCCTGCAAATAAATTTAGAACGATCCTGTTTGAGGTTAAGGGAACTGCCATGGAGAGCAGATTTTTGGTGCAGGTATAGAGATTTTTCCTGCTTTTGCCGGGGGTGCGCCGGTTTCCATCGGAGATCCGGAAAACACTGACCGATACCAGTGTGCTCGCCGCCTCGCCGCAGACGATTCCCCAGACGACCATGGAAAGCGTTAAAGATTTTCCTTCGCTGACGGCGATCTGGTACATCAGATAAACGCTTCCAACGCGGGCGAACTGTTCGGTCAACTGGCAGAGTGAAGGGACAGCCGTTTTTTTCAGACCATAATAATAACCGTTGATACAGGCATGGATACAGCATGGGATAAAGGAAAAGGAGAGCACAGCAAGGAGCGGCGTGCACCGCTTATCACCAAGCCAGGAAACAGCAATAAAATCCGCATAATGATAGAGAAAAAGGCTGCAGAGTGTGGAAAGGCATAAGGAGATAAAAAGCCCGATCGAAAGATAGGTTTTGGCACCGGCATCATTTTTTCTTCCAACTTCCATGGAAACGAATTTGGATATGGAGGTCTGGATCCCTGCAGCGGTAAATGCAAAACAGATGGCGGTTACAGGAGCGATAAGCTGATAAATGCCGAGACCTTCTGCACCAATGGTACGCGATAAGAATATCCTATAGAAGAAACCTATAATGCGGGTGAGGATTCCGGCGAGGGTGAGAAAGAGGGTTCCGGTTAAAAGCGTACTTTTGGTGGAATATAATTTTTTCAATAGAAACCTCCAAAGTCTGCCGGAAAATCCGGACTTAGTTCATTTTAATATATGAAGGAAGTGGAGAGAAAATGAGTTCGATTGAAAATAAAGGAAAGGTAATTTATTTAGATAATGCCGCGACAACAAAGATGTCAGAGGAAGTAAAAGAGGCGATGGATCCGTATCTGGAAGAAAAATTTGGAAACGCATCCACAATGTATGGATATGGGGAAACATCAAGACAGGCGTTAGAAAAGGCAAGGAAAACAATTGCCGGTACACTGGAGGCAAAACCGTCAGAAATTTTTTTTACATCCGGTGGTTCGGAGTCGGACAACTGGGCAGTAAAATGTATTGCAGGAGAGTATAAGCACAAGGGAAAACATATCATTACAACAAAGATTGAACATCATGCTATACTCCATACATGTGAATGGCTTGAAAAGCATGGATATGAAGTAACATATCTTGACGTTGACAGTAATGGACTGGTTGATATAGATGAATTCTGTGCAGCTATAAAGGACACAACTATTATTGCAAGTATAATGTATGCTAATAATGAGATCGGCACCATCCAGCCGATTGCCGAGATTGGGGCGCTGTGCCGGGCCCGCGGCATTCCGTTCCATACGGATGCGGTGCAGGCTGCAGGCCATGTGCCGGTGGATGTCAAGGCGGAGCAGATTGACCTGCTCTCCCTATCCGGGCATAAGCTCCATGCACCAAAGGGTGTAGGGGCGCTGTATTGCCGCAAGGGGCTGCGCTTCCCGAACCTCATTGACGGAGGGGCGCAGGAGCGCGGCCGTCGGGCCGGGACGGAAAACGTGGCCGGCATCGTGGCGCTTGGAAAGGCCGCCTCCCTGATGCGGGAGGGGATGGAGGAGCGCATGCGTTACGTTGCCTCCCTGCGCGATCGGCTGATTGACGGCGCGCTGAAGATTGAGCGTTCACGCCTCAACGGCGACCGGGAAAAACGGCTGCCCGGCAATGCAAGCTTTTGCTTTGAGGGCGTTGAGGGGGAAAGCTTGCTGCTTCTGCTCGATTTTCAGGGCATCAGCGGCTCATCGGGCTCGGCCTGTACGTCCGGTTCCCTGGACCCGAGCCATGTGTTGCTCTCAATTGGTTTGCCACATGAAATCGCACACGGTTCGTTGCGGCTGACACTCGATGAGAATCATACAGTGGAAGATGTGGACTATATATTAGAAAAGCTGCCGCCGGTTATCGACCGGCTGCGGGAAATGTCTCCGCTTTGGGAGCGTATTAAAAATGGCGAGATAAAGTGCTGATTCTTAGAAAGGATGGTTTGGCGTATGCAATATAGTGAAAAGGTCATCGAGCATTTTACACATCCGCACAATGTCGGCAAGCTGGAGGATGCGAACGGTGTCGGCGAAGTGGGCAATGCAAAATGCGGCGATATCATGAAAATGTATTTGAAGGTGAAAAACGGCGTGATTGAGGATGTTAAATTTAATACCTACGGATGCGCTTCCGCAATTGCGACCAGCTCCATCGCCACGGATATGATCAAGGGCCGGCCGCTTTCGGATGCGCTGAAGCTCACCAATCAGGCGGTTGTAGAGGCGCTGGACGGCCTGCCGGCGGTCAAGATTCACTGTTCCGTTTTAGCCGAGCAGGCGATCAAAGCCGCGATTGCGGATTATTATAGTAGGCAGGGAATTGATCCAGAGCCGATTGTGGGCAAGCTGGAGGATCCGGAGGAGCACGAAGCCTGCCGCATTGAATGATTTGAAACTAGAAAACTGGAAAGGATGGCTTTTGATATGGCAAAGATCGCCCAAAACCTGTTGGAATTGATTGGAAACACTCCGCTTGTGCAGCTGAGCCGCTTTGCTCAAACGGAGGGGTTGAACGCCCGCATCCTTGCGAAGGTGGAGAGCTTTAACCCCTTGGGCAGCGTGAAAGACCGCGTGGGCTATGCCTTGATTGCAGATGCAGAGGAAAAGGGGTTGATCAACAGGGATACCCTGATTATTGAGCCGACCAGTGGCAACACAGGCATCGGCCTTGCCTATACCGCTGCGATTAAGGGTTACCGGCTTATCCTTACCATGCCGGAGAGCATGAGCCGGGAGCGTCGGAGCCTTTTAAAAGCGCTGGGCGCGGAGCTTGTGCTGACGCCAGCAGCGAAGGGGATGCAGGGCGCGATCGACAGGGCAAAGGAGCTCCGGGAGGAACATCCCAATTCCTATATTCCCGGCCAGTTTACTAACCCTGCTAACGCTGAAGCGCACAGGCGCACGACAGCGCAGGAAATTTTGCGCGATATGGATGGGAAGGTGGATTATTTCGTTTCCGCCATTGGTACAGGCGGCACGATTACCGGCATCGGCGAGGTGCTCAAAGCGCATGATCCGGAAACGCGCGTTGTCGCCGTGGAGCCCGCCGCTTCGCCAGTGCTCTCCGGCGGAAAGCCGGGGCCGCATAAAATTCAGGGTATTGGCGCGGGCTTTGTGCCAGAGGTGCTCAATACGGAGATTTATGATGAAATTATTACGGTTGAAAATGACGACGCCTTTTCCGCCGCCCGCCTGGCCTCCCAAACGGAAGGCTTGTTGGTTGGAATCTCGTCGGGCGCAGCGCTGCATGCCGCAGAAGTGCTCGCCAAACGACCGGAGAATGCAGGCAAGACAATCGTTGTGTTGTTGCCAGATACGGGGGAGCGTTACCTCTCCACAGAGCTGTTTGATCAGGATTAAAAGGGAGCGGATAAAAAGAACCCCGCACGGAATTTTCCGTGCGGGGTCCTTTGATTAGGATTTCAAATTTTACTGCCGCGCATCAGGCGGCGCGCGGTTCCCCGCCTTTACAGCGC
>OHHY01000883.1_pt1 | contig 12545 bp, 14 predicted proteins | sample 1568101 | NCBI WGS metagenome assembly OHHY01 (sample SAMEA3879605, study PRJEB24766) | human gut metagenome | biome: human-associated habitat; feature: feces | place: USA | collected 1985/1987
TCTGATAACGCTACAATCGCCGTACCTGCTGGTATCGTAGCTGTGGCTGTTGATGGTGAGGAAGCTGTTAAGGTAGTTGTTAAATAATTAAACGACTAATAGATAGGTCAAGAGATGGGGGATTCCCCATCTCTTCCTTTAAGAAGATATTTATAATTCTGAAATTCCCGTGCGGAGATAGACTCTTCAAGTACACTGCGATGGTAGAACATGCGGGGATATTAATACTAAAGTAAAAAATTAAAGCTCTCCGTCAGTATTTCCGTGAGGCAAGAAAGCGGAAAAAGAATAAGCCCCGGTCGGTTTCTTGATCGGGGCTTTTTGCCTATTCTTTGTCGTTTTTATCTTTAAGTCTCAATCCGGTTCTAGCGTTGAGGGGAGAGATTACCGAGTGGCCTAAATCGCTTTCAAGTTGTTTGCGGGCGGCCTCTGCTGCTTTTCCTCCTTGTTTGGCGATAACTTCGTGTTCTTCGAGATGTTGCGTGCGACTTTCTTTGCACGTTTCTTCACGATGAAGCTGCCGAAACCGCGAAGATAGACATGCTCCCCGGCAATTACGGTACCACGGACCTGTTCCATAAATTCCTCGACAACAACCGAAACGGTTGCGGCCTCGATGCCCGTTTCCTGGGCGAGTTGCTTTACGATATCTGCTTTGGTCATTTTTGTAAGTTTTTGTCCGACAAAGATAAACAAACTTCCGAACTGAAAAAAGCCCATCGACAGTCCGATGATTATACCAACAGGTTTATTGTATTGCCGCAGAACGGCGCATCGTGATATTAGAAAATAAAAATCCGGGTTCGAACATTTTTAACATGGATACAGATTCATCTCTTCCGACCCCGTTTCATAGAGGTCATATCCTTGTCCTCCGCTACGGGAAGTTTCTGTTCTTTTAACGGCCACTGCGAAAAAATATGCTCTTGGCGGACTGTCATCTCTTTCAGTCGTCGGGCGATCTGTTTCCAGTCGTATTCGAAATTCAGCATGACGATATCCTCGCCGAAGTCGATATCATCGAAATATGTGAGTGCCTTGAACGGGCGGATGACATTTGCCTGCGGAAATTTTCGTTCGTAGCATTTGAGCATCTCATAAAACGGCATCCGGGTGGACAGGCAGGCGATATCCACGAAATCTTTGAGCCGCGAACCGTCGTCGGCGATCGCAGACAGCTTCATGGCGACGATATCCTCGATGCTGTATAAACGGATTCCGGATTCCGCATAGGGCCGCCGGAGATATGCATATTTGTGAGCTATGCAGTCGATCTTAACGCCGTCGATCATACCTTTCAGCGTGTCGGGGCGCCTGAAGGCCGTTTGGAATCCGTATCGCTGCGAAAGAAACGCTTCGAGTTCCCCGGCGTCGAACGACTCCGGAGTGAACAGATCCAGATCGACACTCACACGATGCCCCAGATATAAGGCCAAAGCCGTACCTCCGGCCAGATTGAACGCCGCAAGTCGGGGCTCGGCCTCCAACTGCTTCAACAACCCAAGTGTCTGCGGCGCAACTGTTTGCGTGTGTAACATCTCAATTCCTCTTTTTTAAGGCCGAAAGCCGTACATACGAAATTCATATCCTGTGCCGAGAGTGTCGGAACCTCTTTGATGATTTCCCGGAAGCCTTCGATGCCTCCGTAGAGGTCGAACGCCGCGAAATAGTCCCGGAGCCATCCCCGTTCTATGATGCGCTGCACAACGACCTTACGCGAACGCTGCCAGTCAAACTGCGTCAGGTCATAGTCCCAAAGCAATGTTTTTGAGACCTTGCAGCAGCCTTTATTTCGGATATAGTCATCGAATATGGTCATGGGCCGGAGTTCGTTTCGTTTTACAAAGATACGGATAAGCCGAGAGTAAACCAAAACTTGTTTTGAGTTTACCGAGGCGGAGTATCTTCGGCGAAGCCAAAGATACGAATTATCCTGATGATATGCAATTTCCGTGCTTTGTCCGGCACACGTCTTCAAGAGTTGTGTCTTGTCGCTCGTCATTCGCCGCAGCAAACATGGGACAAATCGGATATACACTCCCCGACGAAGGTCGGATACGGTGGTACGGACATCTCCGAACCGATTGTTCCTGTCTGCAGCATAGTGCAAAATTTTCATACGCATAAATAACCGGTTTTTCAGGTGTGGGTCGCCCAGCCGTGAAAGGGACGGTCGATAAAACAGCACGACCGATCCGGACATCCATGATAAACCAATCCGCCGACAACGCCCAGACTTCCGTCGGGATAGCGTTCCTTGAAGAGGAACGAATAGGGCGCGAAGTCCCTGTAAAGTTCGATCTGGCACGGATGATGGGGATTTTGCTCACGGCGTTCGAGGCGCTCCAAACATTCCCGAAGCGTGCTGTCGCCGATGCTTTCGGCGTATTGCACTACCTTATCGTAGTGCTCCTGACACATGATTTTCATAATAATCAAATTTTAGAATTTTGTTTATTTCCCCATTTCGGGGTGTTGTTCCAGAAAGAGCATCCGCTGCCGGATATAATGCAGCAGCGGTTCTCCGTCGCCGACAGATTCCATAATGTTGTTCGTTCCGCCAATATCCTTCAGCACTTTCAATGAGAAAGAGTTGTGTATCTGCCCCGAATCGAACTGCAAATCGTGTCCGGACTCGGTAAAGGTGATGCAGACAGGTCTTCCCCGCTTTGTTCTGCCGAAAACCGTGATAGCACCACGCAGGTCTATCGGATAAAACTCGTCGTTATTCTCCCAGTCGATCTCAGGAGTCAGGCGGACGATCTCCGCCATGACCGGACGGAGCAGCCCTTCCGTCCAATGCGGATCATTCAACCGCTCCCGTTCTTGCTTCAGATGTTCAATCTCCCGATCGATCTCCTTGCGGCGCTTGTCGCACTGCGTTTTATGCAGGCGGTAGCGCGTAATGATATTCTCAATAGCATTATATTATGCATACCAACTGCACCGCAGGGGCTGCCCGCCCCATTTCCATGCAGTGCGGCAGGAGTCGATGCGGATATAATTTTTCGACAGACGGTGCGTATGGGTCTTGCCCTTGAAAACATCGGGCAGCGGGACGGTCGTTCCGCACATATAGCCGTCTTCGGTAGTTTGCTGGTCGAGTTGCCGAAGGTCAACCGCGCTGCCGCGGATCGCCACGACCTGATAGAAGTCGATATTGGTCTGCTCCCAGCCCCACGATGCATAAAGTATGTCACCGACGCGCAGCGAACGTCGGAACTCCTCACTCGACCGCGCTACGGCTTCGTCATGGCGCCGGAAGCGCTCGGCCTCCTGCCGGATACGCTCCATAGCCTTGTCGTATTCTTCCGGGGTGTGGGCCTTGTAGACATACCGGGGGCGCTTTATCCCCGGTGTCCATGCCGCGATACAGCGGCCGTTACGGCCCTGAAACCGGACAAGCGAGATATTATAGATCAATTCGGGAGCGAAGCCCGTCCCCTGAGCGAGCCGCTCGGCGTTCTTGTTGATGCGATAGGTTTTCATTGTTTCTGAGATTTAAGATTTGGGGTATCTTCTTCTACGACTTGGAAGTTGTCGGGATTCCAGCCCTTCATGAAAAGAGCAGCTTGTGCGTCGATGACGCTCGGAAAGATGCGGCGCCTCTGCCGCGAAAAAGAGATGTATCCGACATAAATACGCCGCACAGGGCTTCTTTGATATTCGAGGTGGCAGCGGCATGGCACGGGACGGTAGTGCAGGAAGCCCCGCATGCGCAGCAGCAGGCCCCGTTCGTACTCCTTGTCCTCGCGGCAGCGTTCCCACGCCTCGTATTTGTCGATGCCGTCGGTCAGCAGCGTGTAACCGACAGCCCGGTCATAGCGGGTTCGGCCCTGCCAAAGGCCCTTGAAAAAGAGCGACAGAAGTTCCAGTTCGAGCGTCGGACGGCCTTTCGTGCGCAGCGTTTCTGTCAGGGATACGACCTCGTCGTAACGGAAGTCGAGCGGGCGGATGTTGTTCGCCGCCATGCGCACCATCACCCGTGGGTCCGAAGTAATGGTGATACGTGTTATAATCTGATAGCTCATAATGATATGCAATTAAAAGACCGCAGCTTTAGGGCTGCGGCCTGATTTGACAATACGTGAAGTGTCGTGTTATTTCGGATTGGTCGTGTCCCGGAGCTTCAATCCGAAAGCACCGCAGGCTGTACGCAGATCTTCGCTGAACTTGCTGCTCTCGCAATAATAATCGCCCATCCGTCCGGCCAACTCCTGCAGATCGCTGTCTGTAATCGTCGCAGTATCGTATCCGTGTCTTTCGAGTACCGCACGGTTCAGAAAGGCGATGTCGAACTCCGCATTCGGATCGTCCTTGTTCGGAACGCTTTGCAGCTTCTCAGCGGTGAACCTGTAAATCTCGTCGAGGAACTCCTTCTCCGTCCAATCCGTATCCTCATGCTGCCGGGAGAACTCGTCGCCCCAGGCAATGAGCGTCGCGGCCGTATCGCGGGAGTTGTCCGAGGGCCGGAATTTCCTGCGCCCAGCTTCATAGGCGATATCGACCAGCACCTCGGCATAGTCGCGCAGGGACACATTGCCCGGAAGCGCTGCGGACTGCCTTTTCATAAAGGCAGTAATGGCCTCGGCATAGATCCGAAGCTGCAAACGGTCGCGCTCCGCGGCGGCTTCGTCGCGGTTCAGCCCGAATTCCGGGGATTCATGGCCATCGAGGAAGTTCTGCAATTCACCCAGCCGGAAAACGTCGTAGCGCGTAGGATATTCCGGCAGGCAGCGTTCCACAAAATCTTCCGTAAGATCGCTTGTCGTCTGCGGCGCAGCTTCGGCGGACGGGATGAAATCGTATTCTTCCAGCCATTCGACGATGCCTTGCAGGGTATCGCAGGAGAGATTTTCAAGCGGAAGCGGGAAACCATCCCCGCCGTCCATCAGGCAGACGGGCGTCAGCCCGTCCTCACAAAATTCGAGGGAGATTACATTGCGACAAAGGCCGTCGTGTTCGATTGTAAGAGGCGACTCATAATACTCCTCGTAGGCGAGGCCGTCCGTATCTGCCAGCCGCTCGCGGTCTATCGCATCGGCCTGATAGGTTCCCATGCGCCCTTGCCGGCTGGCGATGACCGAACGGATGACACCGATCTGATAAGTGCGCAGTTTTTCGAGTGTTTCTTTGTTTTTAATAGTCATAGAGAATCAAGTTATTTATAAGAAAATTCCGGTCTGACGAAATAGCAGACCGTGGTGTGCCGCCCGTGATCCTTGACGAGTTTTACGGGTTGGGGCGCGTTGTAGATGCGCCGCTCTGTAACGGGAGCATCGAGCGCATCCCATTTCTCTTGCAATACGGCGGTCTGCTCGTCCCGGTAGCCCCAGACGATGACCGACTTCGGATTGGGAGCCGCGAATACCGTTCCTTCGCAATCGGAGAGAAACCGTCGGAACTCCTCCTCCGTCCGGAACGAAATACAGTCGCCGCGGTAAAGGTTACCATGCAGGTTCTCCGTATCTTTGTAAAGGCTGATCTTGCGCCATTTCTCGGTCGAGAAATCGCCGTAAAGCGATTCCGGTTCCCGGTATTCCCACAACGGCACCTCGGCGCAGAACCGGACGACTCCGTTGCCGCAGGCGCCGCAATGTCCCCAAGCACAGAAATCCCCCGGCACAGCACCGGAAGGCTTCAGCTCTTGCGGCATCACGGCTGTAAAAGGCCCGCCGCTGACCGCGCAGCCGATGCCGCCGGCTGTCGCCCACACGAAAGGCACGTAAGGGCACAGGCAGATCGAGCGCGTTCCATCTTCACGGACAGCCTCGATCAGGGCATTGCCGTGGAAATCACCGTGGCGCGTGGTATAGCGCACCCGGTCGCCGACCTGCGGGACACGTGGGTTGCGGGTACGTTCGATATGACGCACCAAAGCATTGGCGGCATCTACATCCGCCTGCGTCAGGTGGTGTTCATGGTCGTAAAGCGTATTCATCGGCAGCAGCGTTTCGCAGCTGTACCGATCTTCGGCTTTGGATTGTTGCATATTGCTGATAATGAAAGCGCCGCAGTCTTTCGGCCGCGGCACAGGTTGAACAATCGTTTATATTCGGTTTTTGGATCAGGCGGCTTCGGCCGGAATCGCTCCCGGGGGTGCCGGCTCCTGTTCGCAGGCCAGCCGTTCGGAGATCATCCGCGCGGCACGGTTCACATCCGTGAGGATGTCGAACAGGTAGGTCGGCTCTTTATGGAACTCCGCCAGCCAGTCCTTGATATAGGCGGCGCTCTCCTCACGAGGCGTCGTAGCGAAGCCCAGCATCGCACCGCACAGGGCCGCCGTAAGTTCGGCGACCAACTCTTCGCGGATGTAGTCGGCATCTCTGTAGCAAGCGCCAAAAGGACGGTTCAGACGCTCCGCATGCCCCGTACTGTGCGTGACTTCGTGGAGAAGTGTCGTGTAGAATGCCGCGCCCTCCGGGAACTGCCGTTTTTCGGGGCAGACGATCCGGTCGAGCGTCGGTGAATAGGACGCCCTGTTGCCGGATTTGAGCAGGATGGGACAGAGCCACGACTGCTCCGCCAGCATCCGATCGAGCACCTCGCATGTCAGACCGTCCGAGTAGTCTTTCGGCCCGGTCGGTGTCGTAAGCGAAGCGTAGCGCTCCGGCTGCTGTTCCGACATATCCGTCTGGTCGATGTTGAAGACCGGGTAATAGCGCATCACGGGCAGCACGTCGTATTGCCGCCGCTGCTCCTGCGGCAGGCGGTAATAGTCCGCCAACTCAATCTTCTTGCGGGTCTCCTTATGGCGGATATACAGTTTCCAGAAGAAGACCGGGAACGAACCGGAGCCTTTGAGGATGTTCAGACCCTCCTCCTTGGCCTGCTTGAAGGTCATAAAGAGCGGCGTACTGTAGCCTGCGATCTCCGAGAGGAACAGCAGCATCAGGATATTCCCGCCCCGGTAGGGCGTGCCGCGCAGGTTGCGCGGAAGACCGTGCGCAAGGTCGGCGATCCACGGCTTGCGCCACTCCTCGGTGAGCGTCTCCATTTTCTTTATCATCAGCTCCGTCAACTGCGGAGCGATCTTTTCAATCAGATTCTTATTCATGGCTCTTATCTTTACGTTATTCTTCCTCCGGAGCGGTAGCTTGCCGCCAAAGACGGATCTTTTCGTCGTTCGTCCTGCCGTTCCACCACATGTCGCAGGCGTCGCGGAAAGCCTTGCGATCATCCTTCGGGCTGAAATTTTCCGGATTCAGTCCGGTGATAATTTCCCGGTCTTCTTCTGTCGTTCCGTCATTCCACCACGGCTCGACCGTATCGGACATCAATTCGCTTTCGCGGATCTGGTACGTGTGCTCTTCGCATCCGTCGCACCACAAATCATCCTGCTCGGGAGCTGCCGGTGCAACTTGTCCCGTATTGCTGTCCACCCATGTTCGGTAGGACACTTCGAGCGAACCGCACTCTTCGCAGCGCCATGGATCGGCGGACGTTTCGACTGCCGGGTTTTCCGGAATGGACTCTTGTTCCGGAATCTCTGAAATCTTATTCATAACAGTAGTAATGCAAAGACGGAGCAGGCTATGTCTGCTCCGTCGGTTATTTAGTTCATGTTGTTACTATGCCGCCGTTTTCATCTCCTCCGGCATTCGGGTGTCGGGTTCGATATCCGGGTCCATAGGAATAATCAGCGGCTCCGGGGTGGGTTCTATAGCGGGCGTCTCGTCCGGCAGCAGCTCGGGCATCTCCGGTTCGGCATCCGGTGCCTCCTGCATCGAAACCGCCATCTCCTCGGCCTCGGCTTTTGCCTGCAAAGCGTCGATCTGTTCCTGAAGACGGGCTTTGCGACGCTCGTAGACTTTCAGATACTCCTGCTGCACCTTCTGGCTCTGCTCCGTGAAGTTCATATCCGCGAAGCGGCACATCATTCCCGTCAGGAGCGTTTCGTCCGTACAACGAAAGTCCGGAGCCGCCGAGCGGAAGTAGTCCACCAGATACGCGCGGACCAGCGCCGCCTGTTGCTTGGCCGTGATACGTCCCGCCGCGGCAAATTGCTCTCGGTCGGTCAGGTAAGAGCCCTCCTTAGGCCGGAAACCGCACTGACGGAGTTTCGAGTCGCTCATTACGCGCTGCATCACGGCATAGTAGAACATCTGCTGCTCCTCTTTCTGCAAGGGCTTGTTCGCAACTTTCACATCGAGGAAGACCCGCTTCATATCGGTCGTGATATGCTCGTAGCAGATTTCCCGGTTGCGGCGATCCTGCTGCATCAGCCCTTCCAGCGGAGAAGGCGGGACGACGGTGACGAAGACCTTATGCTCATCGTCCTGCCCCTCGTTTACCGTCACTTCCCGCTCCTCGTCCTCGATCTCTTCGTAGCGGATTTCAATATCGAGGTTGCCGATGATGGCGTATTTGCGCACGCGCCCTTCCGAGATGTCGAACTCCAACTGCTGCGTCTGTTCCGTAAAGCGGATCATCCGGATCTCATGCCTCTCCTGAGCCTCGGCAAAATCCACCTCTGACACGTAATTTTCGGCCTGCGGAACGTCGGGCATCTGCGGAGCTTTGTCGTAGTAACCGGCATTGTATTCCAGTTCTTCGACGTGGTAGCCCTCCTGTTCGAGTGCTTCGAGCACTGCGGCAGGCGTTTCGCCGTCCGTAGCCAGCGTCGTACGCGGATCGTCCTTGAGGAGTTTCACGGCCTTCTGTACCAAAAACTCGTTGTTCTTGCGGATCATGCACTCGCGGTTTTGACAGCCCGCGCAACCGCCCGTACATTCGTCCTTGAACAACACCTGATTGGCCGTGTTGTGCTGGCAGGAAAGGCACTCCGTCTTATCGAAGTTGTAGCTTTCCAGCTTGGTCATGTAACGCTCGTAGAGCCGCCGGGCGATCTCCTTGATCCGCGCCGTCTTCCAAGAGCTATAACACCCCTCGGCGAAATGATCGTTGTAAACCTCCTGCTGGATGTCGGCGGGATATTTGGCGATCTCTGTAGCGACGCCCACCGAAATCTCCTCCTTGTCGAGCATCCCGGCCAGGGCATCGATCAGCTCGCAGAGTTTCAGTCGCGAGCGGATGTAGGCTTCCGACTTGCCGAACTTGCCCACGAGACTCTCGATCGTATGCCGCCCCGACTGCAAGGCCCGCTTGTAGGCGGCGGCTTCCTCGCGCGGCCGCACGTCCTCGCGCTGCAGGTTCTCCGTGATGGCGGCATCCTCGGCCTCGGCGTCCGACAGATCCCGCACCAGGGCAGGGATGAATTTCAGGCCCGCCATTGCAGCCGCCCAGTAGCGACGCTCGCCGTAGACGATCTCGAAGCCCTCGTCCCTCGGACGCACGCAGATAGGTTGAAGAACGCCCGACTGTTTGATGCTTTCGGCAAGTTCCAACAGCGTTTCTTCGCGGAAGTTCTTCCGGGGATTGTAGGTCGAATTGACGATCTTGTTCAGATCCAGCAGCCGGACATCCGTCTCGGGATGGGCTGCCGGTTGTTCGGCAGGACTGGTTTCTGCGACAGGATTCACAGCTCCGATATCCGTTGCCTGCGGTTCGGCGGGTTTCATGTCGGGACTCCCGGCTGCAACCGGGTCTTGCGCTTGCGCCGCAACGGCCTCGGAAACGGCCGGCGTCCGAACTGCGGACTTGCCGCTCTGCTTCGATTTCGAATTTGCTTTCGCAGTCTGCATAACATGTAACAGTTTTTACCGTGTGTCTCACGTGTTTTCTGCTCGCACGAATTTTATTGTTTTTATCGCGCAAGCAATGAATAATATGTTATGAGGCTTTATATCCCGAACGGATCGGTTGCCTCGGGAAGATTCATAAGCCCGCGGCGCAGGTGCAGGGGCGGAAAAATACCGCAGCCCCGGCGAGGATGATTTTTCCGTCCCGGAGCCGGAGAGGGAGGCACGGCCGACCGGCCCGGGATTATCTTTCCCGGGGCAACCGGCAGGATAGGTAATTTCCATTTATCTTTGCCGTGACAAACATCGGAAGCAGCAGCTTCGATGTCATATTGAAACCCGTCATTTCTGGGTATAATCGGATCGAAGCATCCGGCAATATCCTGCATTCGGTCGGATTCATCTCCGTTTCCGGTATATATCTCCGGAAAATTTGCCGGTTCCATACGAACAGTTAATTTTGTAATAGATTCAGTTTATCGGAATGCGTAAATCGGTATTCATACTGCTAACGGTTTTCACGGCCTGCCTGCTCTGCAAGGAGTCGGAGAATATGCCGGGCACCTCTCGGAAATTCATGGATGAAACATTCCTAAACCGTGGGGAGGAGAATTTACTTGCCAGGCAATGGCAATGTGAATATATCTATTCCGATTTAAGTTTCACCAGTGTCTTGCCGGAGGCCAAAAAGACACGCTCGACCGTATCCATGTTCCGGCACGGAGCCCATAGGCGCTTGCGTGCCACGGTTTTATCAATGTGTTGCGTCACATACGGTATTTCGGGCGTTTCCGGACTCGTTGCAAGGGTGCACAGAAAAGGTTTCGCTGCCGGACTGCATGCCGTAGACCATTACGTCTACCGTCTGCGCCGGCTCATTATTTAGCCATATGGCAAGAAGACTCGCAAAGGCCGGGTAAAAACATGGAATGTCCGGAAAACGGGAAAGTTGTATGTCCTGTTTTCGGGGGAATAAAATGCCCGGCTGTCTCACGCTCGAAATTCGTTTTTTATACGTGTCGCCCCGATGCATATACGATAAATATCGCTCCGGACGGCTCTGTTCTTTCGGAGAATCCTAAAGATGGAAATTTACGATGTACCGATATGCTGACGCGTTCCGTTGTTCACGACGGAATTTTTTATGTTTTGAAGAGAGCTGTCGTGATCTCACACAACGGCCTGTACGGGTAGATGAAAAGTGTCTTTGGAGGGAGTTTTCGGTATTCCCATATGACGGTATAAACACTCCGGACACCGTTTCCCAACAGTATCCGGAGCTGACAAAATTGTGCTTGCGGTATTTTGCACAGGATAAAAATACGGATTCTTTTCGAAAGCAGCAAGCCGTGCCCCGGTTTTTCAGCTTCCGGCGGTTCATCCTCGAGAATTTGCGTTTCTTATATCGCCGCCCGTTTTAGCAATTTTTCCCGCGGGCCGATATTCGGTTTGTATATTTTAATAGACCGAAAATAATTATTTTGGAGTCCTGAAAAACATAATCTCCGTAAGCTGTATGGTAGAATTGGATAAAAGCCAAAAGAAAATTGCCCGAACACTCATAAGCCGGGCCTTGGAGCGTGAATGCTGTACCTTTCTGGCGAAACTCAAACGACTCCTGCAGGATGAAAAAGCGCAGTCCTGCCATGAGAAATATTTGGAAATATATAAGAGCATACAGACATTCGACAAAGATATAAGTCGTCAGTATGACGGTCTGAACGGCTCCCGCTATGCTTTGACGGTATTCAGCCTTTTCTATAACGGAATCCTTACGGAGAAGGATCTCTCGGAATTCGACGACAGAACCCGGGAAGCGTTCTTGGAGCACAGACGGCAGTGGAATCTGGAGTTGTAAGCCGGCAGCACGGACATATACCGCATATGAACCCGGCATGCAGAACCCGAAGGAGCCTCGCAGAAAAATTCTTTCGGGAATGGAATGCCGTGCACCGAGGGAACCGGCCGAAAAAAATAGCATCACAAAGCTGTTTTTGTGAAAAAATATCTATTTTTGGGTCGTGTTAAACTACTAAATTCCATACGACCATGAATGAACTGGTAAAGACTATCGACGAGCTGTATGCGGCATTCAAGACCGACGCAGAGCTTCAGGCGGGAAAAAACAACAAAGCTGCGGGACTGCGCGCCCGTAAGGTGTCGCTGGAGCTTGAGAAGAAACTCAAGGAATTCCGGAAAACGTCGCTTGCGGCAGCTGCCAAATAGCTCGTTTTCATCGCATGACGCAGGGTGTTCTTTCGAAGGACACCCTTTTTTGTCCCGGCGGTTTCGGCCTTACCGGCGGAGGAAATGACGGCAGCCCTGTCGAAGATTCAGCCCCGGAGTTTCCCGTCGGTCGTCAGGGAGGGATTCAACCGCTCCCGAAGGCTCGTATTGCGTTTCAGCACGGACATATTGTGGACGGCATAGGCCAAGGCTTTCATTGCGCCGATCAGCACGCAGATCTTTTTGGCGCGCGTGATACCCGTATAGATCAGGTGGCGCTGGAGCATCACGAAGTGGGTCATCAGCACCGGCATGACGACGATCGGATATTCCGACCCTTGGGCCTTATGGATCGTCGTGGCGTAGGCCAGCGTCAGTTCGTCGAGTTCCGTGACATCGTACTCGACCCATTTGCCGTCGAAATCGACTTTCAACGTCCTCTCCTCCGTATCCACCTCCCGGATATAACCCAGATCGCCGTTGAACACATCCTTGTCGTAGTTGTTGCGCTGCTGCATCACACGATCGCCCTGACGATAGGTATAGCCGCCGCGATTGAGGCTCGGGCCCGAAGGATTCAGTGCCTGCTGCAACAGCAGGTTCAGGTTCGCGGCGCCCACGACACGGCTGTCATTGTCGAAATATCGCACGGCCAGTGCCGCCATCTGGCAGGCCGTG
>OHHY01000887.1_pt1 | contig 12464 bp, 8 predicted proteins | sample 1568101 | NCBI WGS metagenome assembly OHHY01 (sample SAMEA3879605, study PRJEB24766) | human gut metagenome | biome: human-associated habitat; feature: feces | place: USA | collected 1985/1987
CATGATCTTTTTGTACCAGAAATATACCAGCATGTGCAAAAGGAAAATTTCCGTTGAGAGTTCACGCATTGTTTTCGCAGCCGCTCCCATTCTCTCCACCACCGGGACAAAGGCTGCAGCCAGGAAAAGATTTGCAGTGACAAGCGGTGTCATAAGATACATATCATGCGACGACTCGCCGATCTTCTGCGTGATGATCCATTCCTCCAACATCATCAGCACGAGGAAAAATACCGTGTGCCATCCATACGCACTTTTTCGGATCCGGTCTGCCTTCACACGAAAGAGATACCCCATGGTCACAAACGGGAATCCGAAAAAGAATCCGTTTCTTGCCGTAGCAAATACAGAAAGATACCATTGGATCTCATTCGCAGCCGGTAAAACGGTATCGAATACATGACGGTAAGTATTGTGGAAAACTCCAGTCAGATACAACAGCACAGCCGCTGCCACGATTCCTTTCACATTCCACCGAAAACGTGTTACCAACAGATACAAAAACAGCACCGCTGCAACAGTCGCAGGCAGATACCAGAGCTGTATGTAAGATCCTATCAGGAAAAATCTTCTTGCAAGTTCTAATATGTTTCCGGCAGCACTTCTTTTTTTCTCCCAGAAGCGGTCAATGATCGGTATCAGATATAACAGACTCCACCATACATACATCTTTATAATATGGAAAAGATATTTTTTTACCCTGTCTTTGTCTGTTATTTTTTCTCCGATAAAATAGCCGGTGCACACAAAAAAGAACGGAACTGCCATACGGCAGATCACCTGCTGAAATTCGTGTGAAAATACCGGTGCGATTTCCTCAAACGGAGGAATATGAATGGCAGCAACCAAAAATGCTGCCACAAATTTTGAGAAATCAAGTGCTCTGTATTCCTTTTTTTCCGCTAGATATATCGTAGACATCCCAGATCCTTTCCTTATTCTGCTCTATTCCATTTCTTTTTGTTTTTTCCTTCCGTTCCGATACCTGAAAATAACGATCCCGATCACCGACAGGATTCCAAGTCCGCTCAAACCAGCACCTGTTTTTAAATACGGCGTACAGTAATAAAATTCGATCTGATGTGTTCCCTCCGGCACATCAACTGCCATATACATCGTATCCGCCTTTAAAATCTCTGTTTCCACACCATCTATATACGCCCGCCAGCCGCTACTGTACGGAATTGTCATACAGAGCAGTTTTTCCTGATCTGCCGTAAGGGTACCGGATATGTGATTTGTATCCATGACAACATCTTTTAAAATATCCTGTTTCAGACTTTTCGTCCAACCGGCAATCTGTTTTACCGGCTGGCAGACAATCTGCATCTCATCAAACCGGTAAGTTCCCTTTTCATGAAAGGTCAGTGTGATCTCATCTGCTTTTTCATCACGATATCCGGCATTGATCAGATAGTCATCCACACCACTGTAAAAGTTGTTTTTTCTGGTCAGGAATGTGATCATTTTGGTGATTTTTCCACAGGTCACATCAATGTGCAGACGGCTCTTCGACTGTGTTAACGTCTTTCCCTCCTCCGAAAACTGAAGCCCTTTTAATATGAAGTAAGTTTCACTCTCCGGTATCCCCTCAAAGGAAAGTGTTACTGACGCTTTCTTTTCCGTCGCAGTAAATCCCTGGTCGGTCAGTTCCACATTGTGCATATCTGTGATCATATAAGAAATATCTTCATCCGTAAATTCCGTTTCCGTCTTTGTATCAGCTAACGCAGATGGAATCTTATCATCTTCCACGACAATGCCCTGTAAAAGCGCCTGCTGTTTTTCCGTTACCTCCAGCGCTTCATATGTGCTCCGCGGAATTACCGCATCACTTGCAAAGCCAAGCGGCAGTACCGAATCATTTTCATAGGCATCGCATTTTACCTCATACTGTCCCCCGGCGCCAAGCGTTCCGCGATTGAAGCAGACATTATAACCATATGGGCGCAGTCCGCTGTTCCCGGACGGCACCACATAATAACGCACGCCGGAAAGCACCTCTAACATCGTGCGCGCATCAAATCCGGAATAACAGAAATCCCTGGTCTGATTGATGTACATTTCTCTTTGAAACTGGTTGATATCCGGGTTTGCAAGACTGAAATAATAGGAGGTACCATTGATTCCAAGCTGCATCGCCGTATTTTTCCACTCCTCAGACTGCAGGGACTCATAGCGGTATGTCGTATCTTTCGCATGATTTTTTACAAGACTACCCGCAGCATCTTTTGTCAGCATGGAAAGTGCCTCCCCCTGCGTGGCAAATTCTTCCACATAACTGCCCGCCTGTGGCGCATATTCTGCCCATCCCTGATAGATCAGTTCAAGCATCACCACCACTAACAATGCCGCCTTAAAAACAAATTTTTCTTTCGTCTTTTTCCCGGTTCCGACAATGAAAACTAACAGCACGGAAAATAATAATAATGCCACTAATACATACTGTTTCTGATGCTTTCCAAGCATCTCCAAGCACAGGCAGATATAGGTGATCCCCGCCCAGAACAGTGCAATTTTTTTCTTAAAATGCATCTCCATCATCTGAGGATACATTTTTACCGCGATAAAAGACACAAGCATGGAGTATGCCCACATATAGCGGTTGACCACATAACTGCCTCCATTTAACATTTTTCCGGCAAACGGGAACAACAGCAACAGTGTCATAAGTACAAATCCGGCACGCAGCCCCCTGTTTTTTTTGCCGCCAAAGAGAAGTAACAACACCGCTAAGAGGACGATTCCCGTATATCCAAGTTCACTCCAGTAGGTCGAACCTCCGATCAGAAAGCCATACAGTAATTTCCGGTAATAGGATAACGGATACATTATCGAAAACGTATGCTGCGCTCCTGCCCTTCCCGTAGACAGTGTCATGGCAACAACCGGGAGTAGTATGACAGAAACAGATGCCAGTGTCACCAGTGAGTATGCCACAAAACGCCATACCCAGTACCATACCGTCTTTAAAACCGGTTTTCCAAATAACATCAGATAACGAAGCAGAGCATAGATGGCAACAAAGATACAGATCATGTATGTAAAATAAAAACTGCTGACCGTCGCTACCGCAAGCATCCCCATATATAACCATGGTTTCTGTTTTTTATAAATTTTATCCACCCCGACCAGAATCAGCGGCAGGTAGATCATCGGATTTAAAAAATACGGATGCCGCACCGCAATAATAACCCAGAAACAGAAATCGTACACCATTGCTCCAAGCAGTGTAGAATATGGTTTCTGTCCATGGTATCTGCAGTATGCAGAAAACGCGAGACCTGCAAGATATATTCTCACCAGAACCATCGTATTGTAAAAGAGTTCCATATATTTTTCATCCGGCACGAACACCGATAAAAGATTGAGCGGATCGCCAATGACATAATAATGAAGTGTCGTCAATACATCTGATCCAAGTCCAATCTGCATATCCCAGAGAGGGACTGAGATCTTATGTTCCGTGGCCAGCGTATCCAGGATCGATAACAGCCAGGAACGGTAATAAAGCAGCGCATTGAAATGCTGCTGCAAACCGTCCGGAACCCATATAAAACTCTTTTTATTTATGATAAATACGGAGAACACTGCCCCCGCAATGATTGCAAAACAAACGGTATATGCCAGAAAGAACCAGACTTTTTTACTGACATTTTCCTCTTTATTCCTTAGGAATCTCATTTTTTAATCCTCACATACAAAGGGACCAAAGCCCCTCGTCTTTAGTCCCCCCTTTCTCTTACATATGAAATCCATATTTCAAAAAATTGTATAACCTGTCAGTCTGCCACTGAAAATTACGCGCACCAAAACTTGCAAACCCTGCCATCCACACCAGTGTTATAACAAAATACCACGGTTTTTTTCTGACACGATCTTTCATTTTTCCAAATGCATAGACCATGGACTGGTCTTTCTTCGCAAGGAAAAACAGAAAAACAAATGTCGGCATCGCCATAAGCGGCGCTAAGTGCCTTCCCCAGTCAACATGTATCACAAACATCGGTATAAAACAGAGATTTACCAGAGCCGCGTATAAATATGGTGTCTGTATCAATTTTACTTTTTTCTGTTTTAAGTCTGAAAAAACATCTTTCCAGACTAACAGATATAAAATAAGCAGCGGTGACATCAACACAAGAATCAGAAGCAGACGCCTGATGGGATCCTCATTGCCATGGAAAAACACAGATGTCACTTCGTCTAACTGATATTTCATGCTTCCAAAATATTCCAGTTGGATTGCAAAATCTGATACTTCTAAATTGGTGCGGGACTTGATAAAAGCAACCGTATTCTCTACACTGTCAAAATTGATCTTTGTAAAAAACTGGAAATAGACCGCTGCAAAAACCTCGACTGCACCGGACAATACCACCCCAAAAAATTCTTTTTTGTGCAGTTTGTTCTCCGCAAATGCATCATAGCATAGCACCGTGAACGTCAGTGGATAATATAAAAAAGCATACCCCTGATGGATTGCAAGTCCCACGACTCCCAATATCGTAATAAGCATCGCTTTTATAGCAAAATTCTTTAACCGCAGTGCTGCTAACACCGTCAGAAGTGTGATCAAAAGCATATAGACATCCAGCCGTCCCAAATTATCTTCATTCCATACATAGGCAATCGAAAACGGAGCTACCATATACGCTACCACAACTCCATAAATGATATCCCTATGTTCCGGATCTGCTGCCAGCGATAACCGTATCAACTGCCCCAGCACGATCGCCAGCACCAGAATCGTCAACATAATACCGATTCCTACATATTTATATGCCACAGTGACATCCAGATAATCTCCATAAAAGAGTTTATATATACTTCCAATCAAAAGTCTTGAACCATTTCCCATGGAATAATCCATGGCATCCCATGCACTGGACCATGTATCCAGATCTAATGCTCTGGTTGATAAAAAGCGGATCAGAAAAGCAATAAAAATCATCGTTTCATAGGAAACCCGATTCCATATTTTCGCAATCTTATGTGTCATGTAAAACTCCTATTCCTGCATTTTAACCACAATGATGCCATTGATATATTCTACACACCCTTTTAGCGGATAAACAGACATATTTTTATATTCATCTGTTTCCACGATCTCCATCATCTCGTCGTAAGACGCCTGTTCCATCTGGACTCCAAAACAATAATTCCAGATAATAGTGTAATGGTAAGAATCATTCAGAAATGAGTCATTGCTGATTCCCATAATGCTCGGCATCATAATCTGGAGATTCTCTGTTGCACAATTATAATCACCCATGATAACGACCTTATCATGCTGGTTCTGAAACTCATCCATCTGCTCGATACGCTGCAAAACATCCTCTGCGATAGAAATGGATTTATGATAGCTCAGATTCATATTAAAATATGCAATGTTACAGTTAATCACATTATAATACACCAGTCCACAAAGCACAAAAATACCGCATCCCTTCAGTATCTTTGAGATCCAGGTTTTCCAGTCTAACTGCAACAACATAATGATCATAAGCAGATAGATCAGGCAGACAGCCATTTCCATCAGCGTATAATACTGCACGTCCGGTGAAGTAAAGTTGATAAAGTATGCTCCAACCGGGATCAGGCAGACAGCTGCAATGGAGGCTAACATTGACATTTTTTTCTTATAAACCTGATTGCGTACTAAAAGATATATTAAGATCAGTCCGATCAGCAACAATGCCGCTGCATTTAATAAGGAATAAACGTGTTTTTCCACACCATGTTCCATACCAAGGATCAGTCTGAAATGATACAGCGTCTTTTGCAGTGCCGCCTTATACTGCCCTAATGACATGATCCCCAAAGCACCGATTCCCTGATAACCTGGCAGTGTAATATTATAACGGATCAATGTGATCTTTAAAATAACCGCATACAGTACCGCTCCGCCGACCAGCATTCCAAGATATTTTAAATCTTTTCTTACTGCTTCTAAGAAGTCAAGTTTCTCAATGACAAACTGCCGGATAATATAAAGCAATACCAACACGATTGCCACCGTTGCATATGCCTGATAAATCCCCATTGCAAATGCAAGACAGACCATTCCTGCTATCGTTCCCCACTTTTTGACACACCAAGTCAGATAAACTGCAAGCGTAGCCAGCAAAAATGCGAGTAGATACGCATCTGCCGTATACATATAAGCAAAAGAAGACACAACGGTCGGGAAGGATACAAAAATTGCCGCACAAAGCACGATCATTCCCTTATTTTTTATTTCAAACATTTCAGTGAGTAAAATAACAACGATACTGATATAAAAAAGAGAAAATGCACCGTTGACCCACGAAGATCAAACATCGAAGTAATCAGTCCTGCATACCCTAAGAACCAGCGTCCCAGGGTATAGGTAGAACCGACTCCCGTAAAATTATAAATACTGTCCCATATAGGAAGAAAATTAAAGAAACGATAGGCATGTGCCAAAAGTCCAACGATCCATGTTGTTATAAATCCGACCATCCATTCTTCTTTCAACACAATTTTCTTTTTTCCGATTGTAAATGTTTTCATTATCTCCTACCAATTAAACTTCTCTGCGAAATAAGCATCCAGATCCTCGATCTTAATACGCTCCTGCTCCATGGTATCACGGTCACGAACCGTTACCGCACCGTCATTTTCAGATTCGAAATCGTAAGTTACGCAGAACGGAGTACCGATCTCATCCTGTCTTCTGTAACGTTTTCCGATATTTCCTCTATCATCAAATTCACAGTTGTATTTGTGTGAAAGCTGTGCAAATACCTTTTCTGCGCCTTCATTTAACTTCTTGGATAATGGAAGCACACCGATCTTAACCGGAGCTAAAGCCGGGTGGAAATGAAGAACTGTTCTCATATCCGGTTTTTCTTCGGTTCCGATATTCTCCTCATCGTAAGCAGCACATAAGAATGCTAAAACAACACGGTCTGCACCGAGTGAAGGCTCGATGACATACGGAAGATATCTTTCATTCTTCTCATCATCAAAATAAGTAAGATCCTGACCGGAAGTCTCCTGATGGCGTCCAAGGTCATAATCAGTTCTGTCAGCGATACCCCAGAGCTCGCCCCATCCGAACGGGAATAAGAACTCGATATCGGTTGTTCCCTTGCTGTAAAATGCAAGTTCAGCCGGATCATGATCACGCAGACGCATCTCATCCTCTTTGATTCCAAGGGAGATCAGCCAGTCACGACAGAAGCCTCTCCAGTACTGGAACCACTCTAAATCAGTGCCAGGCTCACAGAAAAACTCAAGCTCCATCTGCTCAAACTCTCTGGTACGGAATGTAAAGTTACCCGGTGTGATCTCGTTACGGAAAGACTTACCGATCTGTCCGATACCGAATGGAAGTTTCTTTCTGGATGTACGCTGTACATTCTTGAAGTTTACGAAGATTCCCTGTGCAGTCTCCGGACGGAGATATACCGTATTCTTCGCATCCTCTGTTACTCCCTGGAATGTCTTGAACATCAGGTTGAACTGACGGATATCTGTAAAGTTATGTTTGCCGCAGGTCGGACATGGAACCTGATTTTCTTCGATGAAATCACGCATCTCTTCCTGTGTCCAGCCGTCTACGGAACTCTTTAACTCAATTTTTTTCTCTTCCGCAAAATCCTCGATGATCTTGTCTGCACGGAAACGCTCATGACATTCTTTACAATCCATTAAAGGATCAGAAAATCCTCCAAGATGTCCGGATGCAACCCATGTCTGCGGGTTCATTAAGATCGCACAGTCCACACCAACATTGTATGGGTTCTCCTGAATAAATTTCTGCCACCATGCTCTTTTTACATTGTTCTTTAACTCAACGCCGAGATTACCATAATCCCATGTATTTGCAAGACCGCCGTAAATCTCAGATCCCGGATAAACGAATCCTCTTGATTTTGCCAGTGCTACAATTTTGTCCATTGATTTTTCCATAAATAATTCCTCACCTTTCTATAAAATGGCAGTAAACTGCCTCTTTTGTATGCTTACTTATAAATAATGTATGTGTAGACATCTGTTTCAAATGCCCCATCATCTTTTACATAAGTTGTATCGTCATTGACGTCTGTGTCAGACACCTCTGTTGACCCGCCAATACTCTCTGTTCCATCAGCGATATTTTCATCTGAATCACTCTCATCGGCTGTACTGCCATTGTTTAAACTGTAACCATCCCGGATGGACACACTGTCTGTTCCGGTCAGTTTTACATTCTCACTTGAAACATAGCAGATTGTACCGTCTACTTTCACATCTCTGTTTGCCTTGATGATGACTACTTTTAAATCTTCTCCGGAGTAAATTTCCTCCTTTGTGGCGGTTCCTGTCACCTTTCCATCTTCCACACTGACAAAATCTGTCTTGAAATCATATCCTGCTGCGAGTGCCTTAACAACTTTTCCCTCATAGAGTTCAATGCCATTAAATCCTGTGTAATCTTCCGGCGTCTTATACTTCATCTTAAGTGTTGCCGTACCGTCCTTCACAGACAGATTTTCCAGTTTGACCGCACTCTTTCCATGCTCCCCGGTATATGTGGAAACGGCATCCGTCACATAATCCTTTAACTCCGTTTCATCATAATAATCTTTGTCTAACGTTTCAACATCCACCGAAAGCACGGTTCCGTTTTTCTGTACATACACCGTATCCGTATCCGCATCCAGAGATTTTCCACATCCAGCCAGCATCGAAATGCCAATCAGTACGCTGATACCTGCCATACATGCTTTTCTCATTTTTATAATTCTCCATTCGTCTTACATATCCAATGTTTTACATTATACTATTTCCCATTCCCGATTTCAACCAGTAAATAGTCCCTCCAACATTTTCAGCGTCTGAAACGAATGATCCAGATAAACTGCACGGTAACTTTTCATGATCGCCAGCAGCTGTCTTAACACACTGTCACTGACGGAAAAAGTATACAGTTTTTCCACCCTTGCCGAAATGATGTACTGCATTGTGTAAAGCGTCGACTCTTCCAGTAAAAACCTGCCGGATTCCTCCGGTGACGGATCCTTTTTTTCACATGTTTCACAGATACATCCGCCACGCCTTGTCACAAACCAGCGCAAATTTTCTTTTTCCCCACATCTGACACAGGAAAAAACGTTTGGCGCCTCGCCATTGACAGCCATCGCCTTCAGTTCAAAAATAAAGCGGACCAGCCTCTTATCATAGGCAGCGCTCGTCAATGCCCTGAGTGACTGATAAAGCAGCTTTAACATTTCCCGTTCATCATTGTTTTCCTGACAGTAATAATCGGCAAATTCCAGAAAATAACACCCATAATATGTAGCTTCAAGTTCTTCCTGAACTTCCCTGAAATAGTTCTGAATGGACGCCCTGACTACGGTGTAGGAACTTCTTCCCTCAAACATTTCAAATTCTCCAAAGGAAAACGGGGTTGCCGCAGCAACAAGTGCACTGTTTGGTCTTCTTGCACCCTTTGCAAATGCGGTGATCTTGCCCCGTTCCTTTGTCAGCAGCGTGATTCTTCTGTCATAATCGCCAATCGGCATTACCTTTAAGACCATCCCGGTCACTACGATATTCTGTCCCATCCGGTCTGTTCTCCCATCCTCTCCCTGTGGTATCAAAGCTGCCTTCGTGCGACTCTTTGTATTTTAAATAATCAGTTACTCTTCCTGTTATCATAAAATTGCTCCAGGCTTCATCCATGGTCTCATCCTCCCATCATCCATCACTTGATAATGTTAGGATTTCCGCAGACAGCTTCGCTTATACCAGCAAAAAAATGGTAAGTTTAGATCTCATCCTTGTTATAACCAAAATTCTTCATCATGGAATCGCTGTCACGCCAGTCTTTTTTAACTTTTACCCAAAGTTTTAAATTGACCTGTTCCTCTAACAGTCGTTCGATCTCATAACGTGCGTTTGAACCGATCTTTTTTAACATTGCCCCGCCTTTTCCAATCACGATGCCCTTATGGGAATCCCTCTCGCAGACGATTGTCGCCTCAATGTCCATGATGTTCTGTCCTTTCCGCTGTTTCATGCGGTCAATGCAGACAGCGATTCCGTGCGGGATCTCATCATCCAATGCATGAAGTGCCTTTTCACGGATGATCTCCGCAACGATCGCGCGCTCCGGCTGGTCTGTGATTGTGTCCTCATCATAAAACTGCGGTCCGTACGGCAGATATTTAAAGATCATGTCAAGTACGGTATCGAGATTCTGTGCGCGCAGGGCGGACGCCGGAACGATCTCGGCAAAATCATATACTTTGCGGTAAGTATCGATAAATTCCAGTATCTTGTCACGGCTGACCGTATCCACCTTATTGATGACAAGAATCACAGGTGTTTTTGTCTTTTTTAACTGCTCGATGATATGCTGTTCCCCTGCTCCGATAAAGTTCGACGGCTCTACTAACCAGAGGATCACATCCACTTCATTTAAAGTGTGTTCTGCAGTGTTGACCATATATTCACCCAGCTTGTTTTTTGCCTTATGGATTCCCGGCGTGTCCAAAAATACGATCTGTCCGCGTTCCATATCCGTATAGACAGTCTGGATACGGTTTCTGGTGGTCTGCGGTTTATTGGATGTGATTGCGATCTTCTGACCAATCAGATGATTCATTAAAGTTGATTTTCCAACGTTTGGTCTGCCGATAATTGTGACAAATCCCGATTTAAAATTTTCTTTCATTCGTACTCCATTCCCAAATTATTCATATAAATTTTTCAGCTGCATAAACATGTCGCTCTGACTCTTTAAGTTATCTTCGTTTCCGATGACACAGAGATTTTTTTCTTCCAGCACGGATGCGATCAGATCCTTTAAGCCACGGATATCCTCATCTGTTGCACCGATCACCTGATCGCGCTCTTTCTGGATATCCGCAAAATCCAGTCCCTGTAAATATGCGGTCATGGAACGTGCTCCCTTCGCACTCGGATTCATCGGCGTATCCATATCACTGATCGTACCAATGATGTATTTTGTCATCTCACGCTCGTCCGCCTTAAAATCGGCAAGATACTGCGGGATACCGTCATAGATCTCATCCGTTTTCTTTAAGTTCGGATCACGGTAGGAAACAAAATAAGTATCTCCATTCCGCATATAGCTGTTCATACATCCATAGGCTCCGCCCTTGACACGGACATTGATCCAGAGATAATCATATCCCATAATGACTTTTAAAATGCGCAATGCACCGTGATACGAAAATCCGTGGCGCACATAGTTACCAGCTCTCGCCACATACTGCACCTGGGAGGCATCCATAAATCCCTCATTTTTCTTTTCTAAATGAAGCTCTGGCAGACTCCGCTCTTTCACGATTTTCTTCGACGGATACAGATTTTTTAACAGGAAAGCGATCTGTGCTTCTACCGCCTGATAATCTGCCTCTTCGCAGACAACACTGACGATCATGCGCTCCGGTACAAATATCGTCTGTACCATTTTCTCAAGCTGTGCGATCAGTGCATCTTTTTTCTCATTAAAATGTTCATCTAAATCAGCGACCAGCTCATAGAAGGAAATGCCTGCGGTTGCCTCCTGATAATATGCCGCTCTTGAGAAATAAGACAGCGCACGCATGGATGCTACCGAATGTCCGGAACCGTCAAATGCCGCCTCCACCCTTGAACGAAGCTGCGCAATGATCTCACGCAGGCGCTTTTCATCAGAAATCTTTGTCGTCATTATGATCTCACGCAAAAGATCCATCGCCTGGGGCAGCTCCGATGCAAGCGTTTTTACACGCAGTTCAAACATAAACTGCATATCCTCCGTCTTCTTCACATGCGGATAAACACCACAGCTTGCGGATATTCCACCGGTGTGGATGTTGATCTCATTTGCCAGTTCTGAAAATCCGTACCGCTCTGTATCCATATAGCCAAGGATATATTTTAAAATTCCAACATACGGCAGATCTTTGATCTCCATATCACGGATATCAAAGAGGATGCGCAGATAATCAATACCATTTGAAAACATCTCATGGTGTACGACCGTCGTGTCACCGTATTTTTTCATCGTATTGTAAAGCGGTGCCGCCTCACGTTTCATATCCTCACGTTTTAACATCGGAATTTTTGCCAAATCTTCCTTTGGTGAAGGCTCTTCCTGATACTGTTTTAAATGTTTCGTGTCTGCGATAAGCTGCTTGATCTCCTCTTTACTCAGGCTGTCTTTATATGCAGCAAGTTTCTCTGCCAGTGTCTCTTCTCTTTTTGCATTAAGACCTCTCTCCGGCTCAATCACAACCACCGACGCATGCGGATTGTGAAGCAGATATTTTTCAATCAATGTTTCAAAATATCCGGTCTCAACCTGCTCCCGCAGGAAACGGTAAGTATCTAATGCCTCCACATGCATAAATGGCTGCATGTCATCGTAAAGCCAGCTGTCCAAACACTGGATGCCGTATAATAGTCCCTTCGGGAATTGTCCGAAATCCGCTTCACGA
>OHHY01000888.1_pt1 | contig 12440 bp, 9 predicted proteins | sample 1568101 | NCBI WGS metagenome assembly OHHY01 (sample SAMEA3879605, study PRJEB24766) | human gut metagenome | biome: human-associated habitat; feature: feces | place: USA | collected 1985/1987
GGGATTAGCTTCATCTTTGCAATCATATTACGCTGGCTCTGGATCGTTGGCATAAAGGAACGCGGCCACGTCGGCGTATACTTGATAAACGGTCTGGAAAAAGGAATTCCGGACGCATTGGAATATCCGATTGCATGTGCCACACCGGAATCCGGGACACCGGCTACATTATCCGGATGCACATCGTCCCGCCTGGCAAGAAGCGCACCGCAGTTGTAACGCATCTTTTCTACACTGATGCCTTCGTAGGAAGAGGACGGATAACCATAATATACCCAGAGGAAGGTACAGATCTTCATCTCCTTACCGGGCGAAACCAGAGTCGTTACCGATTCCGGTGTCACAATGACAATTTCTCCGGGTCCTAACTCCTTTTCATCCACATAACCAAGATTCAGATAGGCAAAGCTTTCAAAGGAAATGCAGTAAGCATCCTCCTTTTTTCCGACCACAACAGGAGTTCGTCCGAGCCGGTCCCTGGCGGCATAAATTCCCTTTGGTGTCAGTAATACCACCGTCATGGAACCATCGATCAATTCCTGTACATATTGCAGGCCTTCGATCAGATTGTCCTTCTGATTGATGACGGCTGCCACAAGCTCGGTTGCATTGATATCCCCGCCACTCATCTCAAGAAAGTGGGAATGTCCCGAGGAAAACAGGTCATCCACAATGGCCTCCATGTTATTGATCTTACCAACCGTCATGATCGCATAGGTACCATGGTGGGAACGCACAAGCAGAGGCTGCGGTTCATAGTCTGAAATACAACCGATACCGAGGGTTCCCTGCATTTCATTTACATCTTTGTCAAACTTGGTCCGGAAAGGCGCATTCTCAATATTGTGAATGGCTCTTTCAAAACCGGTCTCTTTATTATATACGGCCATACCTGCTCTTCTGGTTCCCAGATGGGAATGGTAGTCCGTACCGAAAAACAAATCAAACACGCAATCGTTCTTTGACGCTACGCCAAAAAATCCACCCATATTAAAATTTTTTCCTTTCCTTAGAAAATCACCCTCATGATTTAAACATTGATCTCGACCTTCACGCCAAGTAAATCCCTGTTATCCTGTAAGATCGGTGAAATCACCTTTCTTAAGAACGCTTCTACCTGTTCTCTGGAACGGCCCACATAACGGGACGGCTCCATGGTCTTCTGCAAATCCTCAAGGGTCATATGGAATTCCGGATCCGCTGCAATCAGCTCTAAAAGATTGTTCTCCCTGCCTTCCTGCTTCACATTCTTACCGGCTTCCATGGATAACTCTCGGATCTTTTCATGCAGCTCCTGACGGTCTCCGCCTGCTTTTACTGCATCCATCATAATATTTTCTGTCGCCATAAACGGAAGTTCAGACATCAGTCTCTTGGTAATTACTTTATCGTATACTACCAGACCGTCTGCCACATTCATATACAGATCCAGGATACCATCAATAGCTAAAAATCCTTCTGCCACGCTGAGACGCTTGTTGGCAGAGTCATCCAGCGTTCTTTCAAACCACTGAGTCGCAGAAGTGATAGCCGGATTCAACGCATCGATCATAACATAGCGGGAAAGAGATGCAATACGCTCGCTGCGCATCGGGTTTCTCTTGTATGCCATGGCGGAAGAACCGATCTGGCTCTTTTCAAATGGCTCCTCTACTTCTTTCAGATGCTGCAGAAGGCGGATATCATTGGACATCTTATGTGCGCTTGCCGCAATACCTGCAAGAATATTCAGGACTCTTGTATCTACTTTACGGGAATAGGTCTGTCCGGATACCGGATAGCAGTTCTTGAATCCCATCTTTTCTGCGATCATCGGATCAATCTTGTCGATTGTCTCCTGATCCCCTTCGAACAGTTCCAGGAAACTTGCCTGTGTTCCGGTAGTTCCCTTGGAACCCAGAAGTTTCAGTGTGCCCATTACATATTCCAGATCTTCCAGATCCATCAGGAATTCCTGTGTCCAGAGAGTTGCACGTTTACCAACTGTTGTCGGCTGTGCCGGCTGGAAATGTGTAAATGCAAGAGTTGGCTGTTCTTTGTATTTATCTGCAAATTTTGACAGTTCTGCAATTACGTTCACCAGTTTTTTCTGAACCAGCTTCAAAGCCTCAGCCATCACAATGATATCTGTGTTGTCACCTACATAACAGGATGTTGCACCCAGATGGATGATTCCTTTTGCTTTCGGACACTGTACGCCATATGCATACACGTGAGACATAACGTCATGGCGTACCTGACGTTCTCTTTCTTTTGCCACATCATAGTTGATATCATCCTTGTGAGCTTTCAGTTCATCAATCTGCTCCTGAGTGATATTCAGGCCAAGTTCTTTTTCTGTTTCAGCCAGAGCGATCCACAATCTTCTCCAGGTGCGAAATTTCATATCCGGAGAAAAAATGTACTGCATTTCCTTGCTGGCATAACGCTCTGAAAGGGGACTTACGTATCTGTCTGTACTCATGTATTTACTCCTATCATCTCACTCGATTAACCGCAGGGGTAACTGCGGTTGCTCGGATTTCCTATCATTACGCAGAAATTATATAACATTGCATCATTAAAAGCAATCCCTTTATTCCTCTCCCTGATGAAATTTACCAAGGAATTCTTTGATTCGTGCATTGCTTGAAGAAAATACTTCCTGTGGAGTACCTTCTACAGCAATTACACCTTTATCCATAAAAATAACTCTGTCGGAAATATCCCGAGCAAAGTTCATTTCATGTGTCACGATCACCATCGTGATATGGATATCCGCCAGTGAACGGATTACTCTCAAAACTTCTCCGGTAAGTTCCGGATCAAGTGCGGAAGTCGGCTCATCAAAGAACAGGATTTTCGGATTCAGTGCAAGGGCTCTTGCTATCGCAACTCGCTGGCACTGTCCACCTGACAACTGATACGGATAAGCATCTTCTTTATCAGACAATCCCATCTTTGCCAGAAAATCTCTCGCTTCTCTGTAAACCTCATCTTTCTTTCTCTTCTGCACATGGATTGGTGCATCGGTAATATTTTTCATGACCGTATAATGCGGAAACAGATTAAAGTTCTGAAAAACCAGGCCAAAGCAGGACTGAATCTCTTTCAGTTTTGTTTTATTCGGCAGACAGACTTTACCATTTTCGGTCCAGACCGTTTTATTTCCCATATAACTTACTTCACCGTCATCAATCAATGTCAGCAGTGTCGCACAGCGAAGAAGCGTGGATTTACCGGAGCCTGAGGAACCGATAATTGAAACGACCTCTCCTTCATTTACATGAATCGACACATCCTTCAGTACCTGAAGACCGTCGAACTCTTTTTTGATATGATTCATTTCCAGAAGACTTGTACTCAAAGCATTTCCTCCTAACGATAGTAATTCAGTTTCTTTTCAAACCATTCCATAACCCAGGCAACTACAAAGTTAAAGATATAGTAGAATACCCCGGCGATCACAAACGGAACAACTGTTGTCTGCGCAGCTGCGATCTGTTTTGCCAGCGCAAACATCTCAATATAAGATACCGAATAAACAAGGGAGGTATCTTTGACAAGTGTAATGACTTCATTTGTCACAGAAGGAAGCACGATCTTTACAACCTGCGGTAATACGATTTTGAAAAATGTCTGGCTTTTATTGTATCCCAGAAGCTGTGCTGCCTCATACTGTCCCACCGGAATCGACTCAATTCCGGAACGATAGATTTCTGCAAAATATGCGGCATAATTCAGAGAACATCCCAGAATGATCGCGGTAAATTTATAATTGCCGATATTCATTTCCCACAGATAGAACGGTCCAAAATACCACAGCAGCAACTGCAGCATCAGTGGTGTTCCTCGCATAATAGAAATATACGCCTTAACGATCCAGCTTAATGGCTTGAACCTGCTCACACGTCCAAAATATACAACCATGCCAAGTGGCAGGGAAAATAACAGTGTCAGAAAAAAGATCAGCAGCGTCTGCCCAAACCCTGTGGTAAGCTGTTGTAACATTACCTGAAAACTCATGTACTCTCCTCCATAAACCTACAAGAGGGATGCCACCCGGAAAACCGGGAAGCATCCCATTCTGTATTCGTATTTTATGTATTGCTTATTTTTCTTCTGTTTTATCTGTTTCCGCATCATCTGTTGCATCTTTGGAATCCTCTGCCGATGCATCATCAGAAGCTTTCAGTGTTACCATATCTGCGATTTCATACTTCTCAGCAAGTTCTGCAACCGTTCCATCATCTGCAAGTTTCTGAAGGTCTGCATTCACAATATCACAGAGTTCTGTATTACCCTTTTTAAATCCGATTGCATACTGTTCTGTATTCAGTGTCTCATCAAGGATCTTGAATCCCTCTCCTCTGGAATTCAGCTGATATTTAGCAACTCCGACATCGATTGCCAGTGCATCCAGTGCCCCTGCCTGCAGTTCTGTGAATGCAGTATTGTAATCTGCAAATTCATTCAGTGCTCCAAAAGTATCCGCCAGTTCTTTCTGTCCGCCTTCTTCCTCACTCTGAAGAAGATCCAGTGCTGCGGAAGCTGCCTGCACACCAACGGTCTTACCGGCAAGATCTGTAAGCTTCTCAATTCCGGAATCATCTGCAACAACGATTACCTGACTGTTATCTACATACGGCTCTGAGAAAGTATAATCATCTTCTCTTCCGTTCATAGTAAATCCATTCCAGATACAGTCGATAGATCCGGAATTCAGTTCCATATCCTTGGAATCCCAGTTGATTGGTTTTTTCTCCAGCTCCCAGCCTTCCAGGTCACACACAGCCTGTGCCAGTTCCAGGTCAAATCCTGTGTATTCACCATTCTCATCCATATATCCATATGGCGGATATTCCGCATCAAATCCAACGATCAGAGTCTTATCTTCTATTCCTGCCTGCACACTTACTGCAGATACCATTCCCAGTGCCATTACTGCTGTCATAACTACTGCAACTGCTTTTTTCTTCATCTCTCTATCTCCCTTGACATATTATTTTTCTTTTAGTACGTAGCCACTCTACCACGTGAAAGTATTGATATCGTAACATACCCATTCTGACCTGTCAAGTGAATTTTGCGCTGCAGCTTTCATATAGCATACCAACTCTCTAATCTTACATCTGGTCTTTATGATGCAGTACTGTCACACTGCACGGTGGCAGATACAGATTCAGCGATCCAGCCTGGCACAGAATCTGTTTCTGGTGGTCTGTATACCCTTCCTGAGAAGATTGCACCAGCCTTGTAAATACTGTTTCTTCCAGTCTGCTGATTCCTGCCGGCCAGACTTCAATCATAACATCTCTGCCTTCATCCCGGTTGTTCAGTACGATGATCATCTGCTCCGTATGAGAGAATCTCGCATAACAGAGGCCCTGATAATCATTCCATAGGAATTTCAGAGAACCGCTTCTGAGCATTTTGTATTTCTTATGAACCGCGATCATGACCTTGTAGAAATTCAGAAGTTCCATATCTTCATGCCCCCACGGGTAAGTTCTCCGGTTATCCGGATCTGTAAATCCGCAGACACCTGCCTCATCCCCATAATACAATGTAGGAGCTCCCGGCCATGTCATCTGTATGGCAATCGCTTCACGCATGATCGCCGTATTGATATTTTCAGACGCCGCCTGTGCCCCGGCATAGGAAACACGTCCAACCCTGTGATTTGTTCTGGTAAGGAATCTGGAATGATCATGATTTGACAATTCATTCATCGCAGTGTGAAGAGATGACATATGCAAAGAGCGCATATGCGTCTTCATTGCTCCGATAAACGCATCACTGTTTCCATAAAGATCCTCTCTATATTCATCACTGTGTTTTTCCATTCCGGTCAAGAACCATGTCACAGGCTCCATGAACGCATCATAGTTCATGACAGAATCCCACTCATCTCCCTGCAGCCATCCTTCCGGACTTCCATAATGTTCTGCAAGAATCAGTGCTTCCGGATTCGCTTCCTTGACCGCTTTACGGAAATCTTTCCAGAACTGGTGATTAAACTCATTGCTGTGTCCCAGATCTGCTGCCACATCCAGTCTCCAGCCATCCACATTATATGGTGCAGATACCCACTTCTGTGCCACTTTCAGGACATAATCATACAATTCTCCTGAACCTTCATAATTCAGTTTCGGAAGTGTATCATGCGTCCACCATCCATCATAAGTCGGATTATAAGGCCAGCGATTCTGATCATGAAAATCAAAGAAATAGCGATACGGACTGTCTGCAGATATATAAGCTCCCGGTGCATAACCTTCCTGTCCTTCATATATTCTTTCTCTGTCCATCCACTTATTAAAAGATCCACAATGGTTGAATACTCCATCCAGAATAATCTTCATGCCACGTTTATGCAATTCTTCCACAAGCTGTGCAAACATCTGATTACTTGCCTCCAGATTGCGCTTATCTGTCACACGCCGGATATATTTTGTGGCATGTGTATTATCTCGATCCTCCGGTGCAAGCAGTCCGTCACAGTCTTCAACGATCTTTCCGTAATGTGGATCCACATAATCGTAATCCTGACAGTCGTATTTGTGGTTACTTGGTGATACGAAGATTGGATTCAGATACAGCACTTCAACGCCCAACTCTTCAAAATAATCCAGTTTGTCAATAATGCCCTGCAGGTCTCCTCCATAGAATTCCCTGACTCCCATAACTGCCGGAGTCTTGGACCAATCTGTCACTTTTTCACTGTGTTCACCAATATATGCATATTCGTCGCTTTCCACATCGTTGGACGGATCTCCATTGCGGAATCGATCCACAAAAATCTGATACATCACCGCACCCTTTGCCCAGTCAGGTGTATGATAATTCGGATAGATTTCAAACTGTGCCCATTCCTGCAGCTCAGAACAGACTCCCTGTTCCGTGTAATAGCATGTAGCCCATCCATACTGAATTTCAAAATGATACCGAAAAATTTCTTCCGGCATCACAATCTTTGTTCCATAATAATCAAAACCTTTTGTGGTTTTGTATACTTTCATTTTATATTTCTGATCTCCGGATACGAGATATACCGCATCCACATTATTCTTCTGGGTTCTGAAGCTGATTATTACCTTTTCGCCACTCTTTGGCTCAGTAGGATTTCTGTAATACCTTGTTCCGTCACTGAAAAGAGCCTCCTTGTTAAACACTGGTCTCATATTCAGAATATACTGCATTTTTCTTGCAATATCTTCGTTTTCCTGCTTCATTGTCAATCTTCCTTGTCTGTATTATTTATATTGCACTGGAAATGTAATCTGCATTTCCAGGTTTCTTGGTTTGTAGTCTACTTTTGTGGTGGAAATGCCATCTGCATTTCTCATTTTCTTTGTTGTAGTCTACTTTTATATTAAGGATACCTCAGTTTCATATGCGGATGCGGCCTGGTCGTTAAATAGCACCCACTCAACAAGATCAAAACTATCAGGATTCTCCTGCAGAAATCTACAAACTGTTTTTACCGCAATCTTAGCAGCTCTCTCTACCGGAAAATGATAAACTCCCGTAGATATAGATGGAAATGCGATTGTTCTAATATCATTCTCCATCGCAAGCTTTAACGAATTATAATAACAATCTGTAAGAAGCTTATCTTCATTATTTTTTCCGCCATTCCATATCGGTCCAACCGTGTGAATCACGTAATCGCATGGCAGATTATATGCCCTGGTTATCTTTGCCTCTCCTGTTTCACAGCCATGAAGCGTCCTGCATTCTGCAAGAAGTTCCGGACCTGCAGCATGATGGATTGCACCATCAACACCGCCACCACCAAGAAGAGAATTATTAGCAGCATTTACAATTGCCTGTACATCTGTAATTTTGGTTATATCACCTTTGACTGTCTTAATCGTAAACATAAACTTCGCGATACCTCTCTGTTACAATTTATTATTCGTAACTTTTCATCCCCTTGCGGGATACTACCTTCTGAATAGTTACTATTATTCTTCATTTTTCATTTGGCGTAATGTCCTGCCAGGTCTTACCTTCGTCAGTTGTCTGATAGACCTTATTTTCGTTTACATAGGTAAACATATTGATGGAGCCATCTTTGCCGTAGGTGTAGTATGCAAAGCCCTGGTGTGTAAAATGATCATAATCGTGCTCTACTTTACGGAAAGGACTTTGATCGTAGGAGGCAGGCTTCGGTGTATAACCTATTAATGCATCTTTGAAAGCGGATGAATCCGCATAATAGACACGGGTAGTATACCGTTCTCCATTAATATAGAATGTCTGATTAGAGAAGAAGGCCTTATTATTATTCATGTTGGCATCACCAATCCGCTTATATCCCTTTTTAAGGGTAGTTAAAGTTTCATCCAACTTTCCATTATATGTTGGTCTCACTGCCACATCAATTCCACCACTCCAGGTAAAAATCACACCTTTATTTTTATCATAGGAAACTACACAGGTTCCGTTTCGGCCCGGTGTTCCAACCCAGTTATCTGTATTTGTGCCATCAAAGGAAGCACTCCCGACTGTAATTGGAAGTGGACTCTGCCAGCCGGGATGTTTTTGTTTTAACTTGAAACTAATAGGCTCTGGATCTTCTTCCTTTTCAGCCACATTCATCATTAATTCATTATATGCAGATTTGGCATTTGCCAGATCTGTTGCCTCCCGGCTTTTCTCAATATACTTGGTATAGGCAGGCGCTAAAATCGCCACCAACACACCTAGAATTGCTACAATAATAATCAATTCTACGAGCGTGAATCCCTGTACAGATTCTTTGCTTTTTTTCGTTTTTTTTAACATCATATTTCTCCCCTAGGTAAACTCACATATTGGATTAATGATAACATGAATCCATTTTGACGTAAAGAAGTTCTGGAGTCTAGGATTGTATCTGATTTTCTCCTTTTCGCGATTTGCAGTCACTTACCGGCGCCAGAAAGCGATGTCCAAAGCTTGGTGAGTAACAAAAAAACGCAACAAAAGACGATTTTCTCGCCTGATGCTGCGGGGTTTTTAGACAGTAAAAAAGACAGCGGGATAAGCTGTCTTTTTTGGAGAAGGTATTTCTTCTTATGGGGTGTAGCAAAAACTATATAATGTATTGGGGGGTTTTTACAGTTATTATAATACCATGACTCCCTCCAAAAGTGTGCACAAACTTCACAAAATTTAGTATTTGTTTTTATGCACTTTGTATATCTTATTCTTGAGGCATTTCATTTTTCGCTGTAAAAAGTGCCTCAAACTCATCGCGCTGAATCTTTTCCTTCTCTAAAAGAAGTGCTGCACACTTATGAAGGACATCCATATGCTGAGAAATAATCTTTCTTGCATCTGCATGGCAGCGGTCAATAATATCATGAACCTCTTTGTCAATCTCTTTTGCAACTTCTTCACTGTAGCTTCTGGTATGTGCCAGATCACGTCCGATAAAGACTTCATCTCCATCATCCCCGTAAGTGATCAGCCCAAGCTTGTCAGACATACCATACTGCATGACCATTGCACGTGCTGTACTGGTTGCACGCTTAATATCATTTGACGCACCTGTTGTAATATCCCCAAAGATGATTTCTTCAGCAACACGTCCACCCAGAAGTGTCGTAATATCCTGCAACATCTTGCCTTTGGTATTAAACATGTCATCATTTTCAGGAAGAGGCATGGTATATCCTGCGGCTCCCATTCCGGTAGGAATAATGGAAATCGTATATACTGGATCCATATCCGGAAGTACATGGAATAAGATCGCATGTCCGGCCTCATGATATGCTGTGATCTTCTTCTCTTTCTCAGAAATAACTTTGCTTCGTTTCTCTGCCCCGATACCAACTTTGATAAATGCATGCTTGATATCCAGCTGTGTAATATAACTGCGTCCTGATCTGGCAGCCATGATCGCAGCCTCATTCAGAAGGTTTTCAAGATCTGCCCCTGTAAAACCGGCAGTTGTCTGCGCGATCTGTGCAAGATCCACATCTTCTCCAAGCGGTTTGTCTTTTGCATGAACTCTGAGGATTTCTTCCCTTCCTTTGATATCCGGGCGGCCTACTGCAACCTTACGGTCAAAACGGCCAGGACGAAGAATCGCCGGATCAAGGATATCCACACGGTTGGTAGCCGCCATAACGATAATTCCTTCATTTACACCGAAACCATCCATCTCTACTAGAAGCTGGTTCAGAGTCTGCTCTCTTTCATCATGTCCACCACCCATTCCAGTACCACGTTGTCTGGCAACTGCATCAATCTCATCAATAAAGATGATACATGGTGCATGCTTCTTGCCCTCTTCAAACAGGTCACGTACACGGGATGCGCCGACACCGACAAACATCTCTACAAAATCAGATCCTGAAATAGAGAAAAACGGAACTCCCGCTTCTCCGGCAACTGCTTTTGCAAGAAGTGTCTTACCTGTTCCAGGAGGTCCTACAAGGATCACTCCTTTCGGAATCCTTGCTCCAACATTTGTATATTTCTGTGGAGCTTTCAAAAAATCAACAACCTCGACCAGATCTTCTTTTTCTTCCTGAAGACCTGCCACATTCTGAAATGTAACTTTTTTGTCATCCGGCAGCATCATTCGGGCACGGCTCTTTCCAAAATTCATCATCTTGGCATTACCTCCGCCTCCTGACATCTGACGGTTCATCATAAGAAACAGGAAAATCACCAGCCCACCTGTGAGAAGTACCGGAAAAAATGTTGTCATAAATACACTTTCCTGCGGAACATCTGCCACTTCCGGATGAATGCCGTAGCCTTCCAGAAGCTTCTGTGCGTCTTTAACATCTGTTACATATACTTTTTTCTTCCCTTCACCTTCGATATCCGCAACAACGGAACCGGTAGGCACTTCCCTGTTCTGGTAGATTTTTGCAGAAGAAAGCTTACCATCCTCTGCTGCCTGTTTCATACTTTCCATTGAGTAACTGCTCTGTGATGCTACCTGATTGTTCAGATAAAAGTATCCGGCAACCAACATCACGATCAATACAAGATACAGGCCAATTCTGCCTGACTGTTTATTCACCTGCTGCTGTCTCCTTTCAATCCTGGTTTTCTAATTCAACCACCCCGATAAACGGAAGATTTCTGTATTTCTGTGCGTAATCCAGACCATATCCTACTACAAATTCATCCGGAATATTAAAACAGCAGTAGTCTACTTTTACGTCTTTTACCCTGCGTTCCGGTTTGTCCAGCAGTGTGCACAGACGGATGCTGTTAGGATTTCTTCCCTTCAGGATTTCGATCAGGTAGCTGAGAGTTCTTCCTGAGTCAATGATATCCTCCACGATCAGAACATCTTTGCCGATCAGCGGCTGATCCAGATCTTTTACGATTTTTACAACACCACTGGATTTTGTATCATCACCATAGCTGGATACTGACATAAAATCAAGGGATACCGGAACAGTAATTCTCTTTGCCAGTTCACAGGTAAAGAATACGCCACCCTTCAGAACACAGATAAGATGTATTTCCCTTCCTGCATAATCCCTGCTGATCTGGGCTGCGATCTGCTTAATTCTTGCATCCACTTCTTCTTCACTCAGTAAAACTTTGATTTTTTCACTCATTGTACGTTTCCTCCTTGGTATGTGATCTCCAATACCCTTCCTGTTTCGGAAGTGATTTTGTAACGCTCATTGATTCTTCCGCCTACGATCCACAAAACTTCATTTCCATCGACAACCAGTGGGAGTTTCCCTCTCAGTTCACCCGGAATTTTATCATCGATCATACAACGTGTCAGCTTCTTATGCCCGCCGCTCTGACTGACTGCCATATAGTCACCGCTTCTGCGTGTGCGGACAGTTAGTTCGCAATTTATTTTATCACAATCAAACCATTTCGTATACTTTTTTTCCAAAATCTTCTCACCATTATATGAATAAATTTTTGCAGTAAAGCATCCCTGCTTCCATTTCGTTTCTCCCGGAACAACAAGATTTTGGATTTTCAGTTCTTCTGTCTCACTATCTGATTCTGCGATCATATTTTTCTTTCGGATCTGTACTCCTTCATAAACTCTGGACGCCTCCAGTTCATATGGAAGATCTGCTTTTCGTCCAGTCTGCATACCATACAGATCTCTGATCTGTTTTATATGACCAGAGGTAAGGTCACTCTGATGTCCGCCTGTTACTTCTAATATCTCCCTGATCACATATGTCTGGATAATTGTTTCTTTTTTGAAAAACTCATGATTCAGGACATATCTGTCTTTTGCTTTCCTGTATCCTGCTGCCATTTCTCCTGCCAGCTTCGTAAAATAGGCTTCTGCCTGTCCGAATATTTCTGACGCTTCTGCCATATGTGTAACTGCCCTTGGATTTACTTCCTGCTCAATGAGTGGCAGAATGTGACGTCGTATACGGTTTCTCGTATAATCATCTTCCATATTGCTGCTGTCCAGAACTGTCTGAATGCTGTTCTCCTCTACATAATTGACGATTTCA
>OHHY01000897.1_pt1 | contig 12342 bp, 8 predicted proteins | sample 1568101 | NCBI WGS metagenome assembly OHHY01 (sample SAMEA3879605, study PRJEB24766) | human gut metagenome | biome: human-associated habitat; feature: feces | place: USA | collected 1985/1987
TTGCCTGGAAAAATACATCACCGACGCTCAGAGCCTCATCTACGATCAGGATCTCCGGCTCGATATTGATCGCCACTGCAAACGCCAGGCGGACGAACATACCGCTGGAATAGGTCTTTACCGGCTGATAGACATAATCTCCGATATCCGCAAAGCTTAAGATCTCCGGCAGTTTTGCCTCGATCTCTTTTTCAGAAAATCCCATCATAGTACCGTTCAGATAGACATTCTCGATACCGTTGTATTCCATATTGAAGCCGGCACCCAGCTCCAACAGAGCGGAGATACGCCCGTTGACCAGCACCCGTCCGGAAGTCGGATTCAATACTCCGGTAATGATCTTCAGGATGGTGGACTTACCGGAACCGTTGGTACCGATGATTCCCACGGTTTCCCCCTGATAGATCTTCATACTCACGCCTTTCAGGGCATAGTGGAGCTTATGTTTGGTCTTTTTACCGAATCCGAAAGCTTCCTTCAGACGGTCCGAAGGTTTATCATATAATTTATAGATTTTCTGGACATTATCAACTTCAATTGCCAGTTTTCTCTTATCCTGCATAATGTCTTAATCCTTTTCTTTCAGTGTTACACTGTCTTTATGGTACCACATGGCCAGAGAACGGTTGGCCTCATTGTCCGCATTCTCGGAGATTTCTCCCATGCACAAAAACCACGGGCGGAACTGATAGGCCGGCAGCTGCACATCTTTTTCCGGTCCGGACAGAATTGCCACCCGCTCCAGATATTCCTGATGGAAATTATAAGCCTCCCCGGTGTGCACATAATAATAGGCTCCGTAGGAAGAATAGTGACCCGCCTGATTGGATGATGCCCGGAAGATCACAAGACATGCCACACCGATCAGCACATAAAACCACCAGGCTGCTGCGCCGTTTCGTATGGCCCACTTCTGTATCGTCAATTGCCCGGTTGTCTGCTCCGCTCTTTTCTCCAGTAACTGTCGCAGCCACCCGATCCAGTAGATCTCATTCAGAAATAAAAGCAGCAGATAGGTGATTTTTACTGCATTCAACGTTCTGGACAGTCCCGCATGTCCCAGGGAATACAGGCTCGGTGTATAGCCGGTCGCATACAGACAGAAGGACAAGGCGAGTACAATCCCCGGATAATGAAAACGGTAATCCGTGCTTTTCACTGCCTGCCAGATCATAGGTACCAACAATAACATCACCATCAGAACCACCGGTCCGGTATATTCCGGAATGTGTTTCACGGCTTCCAAAAATGATCTGCCGATGGACTCTAACGGTCCGTAACCCCAGCCCACATAACTGCGGGCACGTACGGAATTTCCCGGAGCCGCCACATTCAGGCCGAAGCCTATGATATACACCAGTGTAGACGGCAGCAGCCACAGCCCCGTCCTGCGCCGTTCCACTACCACGCTGACCAGAAGGATGGTCAGAAGACACAATAATCCCTGCAATGCCGTGACGAAATTGCTTCCCGCCGTAATCATGGCAAGCAGAACCGATGCAGTGAATAACAGACCTTTCGCGGTTCTGCCCTCTGCTCTCTCCAGGCAGATGGCCACAGACAAAAACAAAAGTCCGAAACCATGCATTCCCACATAGTGGATCCCGCCGTTATACCAGTAGAAGCCGCTCTGCGCGGAATAGATAAACATAAATTCCGCTATAGTGATCACTGCCTGAATTGCCAGGCTGCTCCATTTCTCCATTCGGAAGACTTTCCGCAGGATCACGTGGGTAAACACCATGCTTCCCGCCAAAAGCAGTAACAGAATGAACACCGGTCCTAAGAAATAATACTGCTCTCCCCAGACAGCCGGCATCAGTGTCATGAAAAAAATAGAAGAATACGTTCCCTGCCATGCATACCACTGGGTTCTGGAACAATCCAGTGCACCGGAGATCGCCGCCCATTTCGACTGCTCCTGCTCTATGGCAGCTCTGGCAAATCTTCCAAAGTTATAGTCGTCATAATAAGGAACCGCATAAATCGTCAGTCGAAACAGTGGGATCAGTGCTAACAACAGCAGTCCGCAACAGCCCACTGCCAGCAGTACCCTGCCCGGCTTCCATAACAATATTTTTCTTAACTTTTCAAGAGCACCCTTCAATTACTTTCACCCTTTCTGTTTCCCCCACAACAGTTCCGTAATGCAGTACCTCCCCACAAGGTTCTTCATTTATAAAAGCTTTTTGCCATGCTCTGTTTATTTTTACAATATGTTTTCTCCGTTCCTCGAGTTCTCGGAATGGTAACAGTCCTTCGTATTACAATACATCTGCGAAATGCACTTTCAGTCTCTTAAAGATCACAGCACCCAGTCCGAACAATACCACCGTCACGATCCAGAAATACATCGTGGAGAAGAAATCCCGGAAAAACCATTCTTTCTCGTAGATCGCACTGCGGTAGCCATTCACGATATAGACCAGCGGATTCAGCTTCAGGATCATGATCCACTCCGGAGACAGCGCGTCCAGATTCCATAAGATCGGAGTGGCCCACATGCCGATCTGCAATCCGATGCTGATGATCTGGGACAGATCCCGGAAAAACACCACTACCGCACACGTGGTGTAGCTGAGTGCCAGCACAAATATAAACAGGCAAAAACTGTAATAAATGATCTGTATAGTGTAGATTGTGGGGTAATAGCCGTAAATAGCCGCTACGATCAACAGGAGACACACGAAAAATACATGGATAAAAGTAGCCGCAATAATCTTGATGATCGGCAGGATGCTGATCTTAAATACTACTTTTTTCACCAGATAGTTGTACTCTAAGAGTGCATTGGTGCCGTTGTTCAGTGCCTCACTGAAGTAGAACCAAGGCACCAGTCCCGCTGTCAGGAAAAGTACAAAAGGCACTTCCACGCCCTCCCGCAGGGGTGTGCTGGTATTTCCCATGATCTTGTCGAAGACGATGTAATACATCGCCACGGTTACCACCGGCTGTGCCATCGCCCAGACCGCGCCCAGGTAAGAACCCGCATATCTCTTTTTAAAATCGTTTTTCGCCAGCTTCCAGATCAGATGTCTATTCTGGAATAACTCTACCGGCAGTCCGGTAAATTTATCGTACCAGTGGATAAACGCAAAGCATGCCGCCGCAATGACAACGCAGGAGATGATCTTTTTCGCCAGCTCCTGGCTTTGATCCACAGCAGGTCCCGGATTCTTATGGAACACGATGAGCAGAGCCATGATCACTGCCGCTGTCACGAACAGGGCAATACCTGTTTTCTTACTGATTTTCACACTTTTTTTCATGCTCTTTTTCCTTCATGTACTGTTCCAGAGTGCCCCACTTGGTATCCTTCTCGGATAATATCAGTTCCATACCTTCGGGGATGGGCCATTCCACACCGATATCCGGCGTGTTATATGCAATACCGCCCTCATCATCCGGATGATAAAAATCGGTACATTTGTAGCAGAACTCTGCGTAATCGGACAGTACCAGAAATCCATGCGCGAAATTTTTCGGAATAAAGAACTGCTTCTTGTTCTCCTCAGACAAAAGTACACCATACCACTGCCCGAAAGTTTTGGAGCCTTCCCGCAGATCCACAGCCACATCATAGACTTCTCCGCGGATCACACGTACCAGCTTGTCCTGCGGAAAATGCTTCTGAAAATGAAGTCCTCTGAGAACTCCTTTTTTAGAAGCAGACTGATTATCCTGTACAAACACTTCCGGGATTCCCGCTGCTTTAAGATCATTGTAATTATAAGTCTCCATGAAATACCCTCTGGCATCACCGAATACCGTGGGGGTAATGATCTTCAATCCTTCGATTTCACATGTTTCTACTGTTATCTTGCCCATTTATTTCATCCTCACTCTTTATTATTTTCATTCATAGGTGATATTCATATCGACTCTGCCTTCGATACCGTCCACTTTTCCCTTGGAGGTATACTGCCAGGTCTTGTAATATCCCTGATATAACGGCACACTGCGGTACTCCGCAAGCCAGATATGATAGTTCTCCAGTCTGGCGGTCTGCAGATTATTGTTGTACCAGTTGCGGCTGGCATAGACGCCTGCTGTATATCCGGCATTTTCTACCGTCCGGCAAAAAGCCTCACATACCAGGGTTCTGGTCTCCGCATCCAGTCCGTCCGCCCGGCCGTTTCCTCCGGCACCCTCCGTATCAATAAATACAGGATAGCTCAGTTGGAAATCACGGATCAGCTCCAGCACGGCAGAAGCCTCTTCCACCGCCTCTTTCTCATCTGTAGCCTGGGTAAAAAAGTACACGCCCACCGGAATCCCAGCGGCTGTTGCACCTTTCATGTTGGCGACAAACTGTGGATCCTCCACCAGACTTCCCGTAACCGAACCGCGGTAGCCCGCACGAACGATGGCAAACTGCACTCCGGCATTTTTCACCTTATCCCAGTCGATAGTGCCGTTCCACTTGGACACATCGATGCCGACCTTCGCATTGCCGGATGTAGTCTGCAGCTTTTGGATCTCGGTCTTGTCCGCATCTGCCAAAGCTCCTGCCACAGCACTGTCCTCGGCATCCGCATCGACTTCATCCTCTGTCTTGATCAACAGAGAAATATCATCAATGGCCAGATATTCCACTTTTTCTTTTACATGCACTTTGGTCTCGGTGATGGGAACTTTATATCCTTCGATGGGTAACAGTTCCATATAATAATCGCCGGAATCCAGATCAGCAATGTAGATCACGCCGTCCTGATCCAGATCCTTGTAATCTCCCAGACCGTCCACCCGGACATAGAAACTCTCTCCGGTCACCGGTACACCTTCATTGTCCACGATCTGGATGCGCAGATCCTTTTCCACGGAAGTCGCCACCAGTGACAGGCGGTGGCTGTTATCTTTCGCCGCCTCCAGGATCGGATTCACATCCGGATCAAAAAACGTATTATCTTTTAAAAAGGCTTTCAGGTCGTTGCCGATCCTGCCATCCGCTTCCGCGGTGTCCGTCTCCCCGGTGCCCTCCGGCACGGGATCCACTGCTTCGCCGTCACCTGCATTCTGCGCTCCGGACACCGCCGTGTTCTGGCCGGATGTGGGGGACAGTTGTTCCCTGTTCACATACATTACCGCTAGTGCCACCAGCAGGATCACCGCCATGGAGGCCAGGATCCCTATTTTCCGCAGCTTAGAGTCCATTTGCTACCTCTACCAGATATTTACCGTAATTCGTCTTCAGCAGCGGCTCTGCCAGTGCCAGCAGCTGCTCTTTATCAATAAATCCACGTTTGAAAGCGATCTCCTCGATACAGGAAATATACAATCCCTGTCTCTTCTGGAATGCTGCCACGAAATCTGCCGCATCCAGAAGTGCATCGTGATTGCCGGTATCCAGCCATGCGAATCCACGACCCAGAGTCTCTACCTGCAGAGTTCCTCTGTTCAGGTACTCGTTATTAATACTGGTGATCTCGATCTCACCTCTTGCGGAGGGCTTTACGTTCTTCGCAATCTCCACTACATCGTTATCATAGAAATACAGTCCGGGAACTGCATAATTGCTCTTGGGATGCTCCGGCTTCTCCTCGATAGAAAGTGCCTTGCCGTTCTCATCGAACTCCACTACGCCGTATTCTCTGGGATCGCGCACATAATAACCGAAGATGGTCGCGCCTTTTTCTCTGGCGGCTACTTTACGAAGCACTGCCGAAAAGCTCTGCCCGTAGAAAATATTATCTCCCAGTACCAGTGCCACTCTGTCGTTACCGATGAATTCCGCTCCGATGATAAAAGCATCCGCCAGTCCACGGGGCTTATCCTGCACCGCATACTCGAGACGCATGCCCAACTGACTGCCGTCTCCCAATAACTCTTTGAATACCGGAAGATCTCTCGGGGTGGAAATGATCAGCACCTCTCTGATATCTGCCAGCATCAGGGTTGACAGGGGATAATAGATCATCGGTTTATCGTACACCGGCATGATCTGCTTGGATATTGCTTTTGTCAGGGGATAAAGTCTGGTTCCGGAACCTCCCGCCAGTATAATACCTTTCATAAAAACCTCCTTAAAATACTTGTTTTTTAACACACCGAATGGGAACGACGTTCATCGTTCCCATTTAGCAGATATTCTTTACTTTTCCTCATACATTTCATTGTAGTATTTCTGGTAATCGCCACTGGTCACATTGTTCATCCAGTCTTCATGCTCGAAGTACCAGGCGATGGTCTTGCGGATACCTTCCTTGAACATGGTCTCGGGATACCAGCCGATCTCTGCCTTGATCTTGTCCGGCGCGATGGCATATCTTCTGTCATGTCCCTTACGGTCTTCCACGTAAGTGATCAGATCGTTGTTGATATGTGCCTTGCGGGGATCGGAATCGGGAAGCATCTCCTGTAAGGTCTCGATGATAATATGGATGATCTCGATGTTCTGCTTCTCGTTGTGTCCGCCGATATTGTAAGTCTGGAACAGGCTTCCCTGCTCCTGTACCATGTCGATGGCCTTCGCATGATCCTCTACATACAGCCAGTCGCGGACATTTTTGCCGTCTCCGTATACCGGAAGCTTCTTGCCGTGAAGGGCATTGTTGATGATCAGAGGGATCAGCTTCTCGGGGAACTGGAAAGGACCGTAATTGTTGGAGCAGTTGGTGATATTGGCAGGGAAATGATAGGTATCCATGTATGCCTTCACCAGCATGTCCGAGCTTGCCTTACTGGCGGAGTAAGGACTGTGGGGATCATAAGGCGTGGTCTCATAGAAGAAAGCATTGTCATCATCGGGAAGAGATCCGTAGACCTCATCCGTAGATACATGCAGGAACTTTTTGCCAGCCTTGAAGCTGCCGTCCGGAAGCTCCCAGGCTGCCTTGGCACAGTTTAACATCACTGCGGTACCCAGCACGTTGGTCTGTACGAAGATCTCCGGGTTACGGATACTTCTGTCTACATGGCTTTCGGCTGCGAAATGTACCACGCGGTCAATATCGTTCTCCGCGAAAATTTTGCCGATGGCTTCCTTGTCGCAGATATTTGCCTTCACGAAAGTGTAATTATCACGCTTCTCCACATCCTTGAGATTCTCCAGGTTTCCCGCATAGGTCAGGGCATCCACATTAATGATACGGATCTCGTTATCGTATTTTTTGAACATGTAATGAATGTAGTTGGAACCGATAAAACCGGCACCGCCTGTTACCAGATAAGTTCTCATTTTCTCTCCGTTCTGCGCAGGTGTACGCATTTTGCTATAGATAGTGATAGTCTACCATAAAATAGGGTGGATAGCAACACGGGCTATCGTCCTGCCTGCGAGCAGTCTCACCGACTGTTCATTGTAAATATTAACACGGCTTCTCCGCACTTCGTGCTCTCGAATCCGTAACACCCATTCGCATTCCGGACTATCGTCCTACTTGCTCATGTGTGTTTGATTTGCTAATAAAGCACCAGACCTGCCTGTAAGCAGTCAGTCTGGGCTTTATTGCAAATCTTAATATCCCAGGTAGCTGATATTTAAATCGACTTTGCCGCTGATACCGCTGACTTTTCCGTCGGATCTGTACTGCCACAGATCATATCTGCCGGTATAGGTCGGGGTCTTGGCATACTGTGCCAGCCAGATCTTGTAACCGTTCAGAGCACCTGCATCCATCTTGGATGTCAGCCATGTCTTGTTGGCATAGACACCGGGAGTATATCCTGCATTCTTGATCGTGTTGCAGAATGCCTTGCAGACTGCGGTTCTGGTAGCAGAATCGATGGCATCGCCTCTTCCGCCGCTGCCTTCCACATCCAGGAATACCGGATAAGAAATCTTATATCCGCTGATACGGTCCAGTACCATGGATGCTTCCTGTACTGCTTCTACCTCATCCACTGCCTGTGTGAAGAAGTATACACCTACCTTAAGGCCCGCTGCCGTAGCTCCCTTAATGTTAGTCTTGAACTTAGGATCCTCGATCAATGCTCCCTGGGATGATCCGCGGTATCCCACACGAATGATCACATAATTCACTCCGGAATTCTTAACCGCATTCCAGTCAATGCTGCCGTTCCACTTGGACACATCAATACCCATAGTGCCCGATCCCACTACCAGGGACCCGTCACTTGCGAAGTTATATTTTGCACCCTGGATGACCTGCTCACCGGTCACCTTGCTGCCGTCTGCCTTGAAGAAATATACCTTACCGTCTAACGTCTGCCAGCCGGTATATCTGGCCTCCTCCATGAGGAAAAACTTTGTGGCAGTGTAATAATCCGCATAAGCTGCTGCCCGGTATTGGTTGTCACCGATGGATACATACAGCTGTCTGCCGCTGGTATCCTTTAACGGTGTTTTTGTATCCTCTCTGGGATTCACATCGCCCGCTACCGTAACTGTAAAGGTGGCTTTTGCTTCCGCGCTGCCCTCCTTATATGTGACAGTGATGGTTGCGGTTCCTTTTTTCACACCGGTAACGGTGATCGTTTTGCCACTTACAGCTACCGTGGCAATATTCTTATCTCCGGAATCTGCCGTTATGGTTCCGCTTCCGCTGACAGAGGCTGTTACAGCAGCCGTAGATTTCGGATAAACGGTTACAGCTGTCTTATCCAAAGTGATCTTGATTCCACCCGTGACCTTCACTGCCAGATCCAGTGTCTTAGTCTCAGTTCCCATCGTTACGGTGACTGTGATCTTCGCATCACCGGCTGCTACACCTTTCACTGTGATCTTACCGTTTGCATCTACCGCCGCAGTGGCTGCTTTATCATTGGAGTTTGCAGTAATCGTATAAGTTGCACCTGTGAAATTTGTAACTTTAACCTGTGCTGTTGCTTCTTTTCCTGCTTCTACGTTCAGGGATGCCGGTTCCAAAACAGCGGTCGGCTTTTGGACTTCCGTAACAGTAACTTCCCAGGTACAGGTCTTCTGTGTGCTTCCTACCTGTGCATATGCTATAGGAAGGCTGCCGCCTCCCACGGACTGCGACTCACCTGAGGAGCTACCATCTTCCCCTGTTCCTCCTGAAGATGTACCCGAATCCGGTGTTGTGGGAGTCGGCGTCGGTGTCGGAGTAGGTGTAGGTGTCGACGTAGGTGTAGGAGTCGGCGTCGGTGTAGGAGTCGGCGTAGCACTGCCAGCCTCCGTATACGTACAAGTGATCGTTACAGGTCCACCTGCCTTCACGCCGGTAACCACACCATTATTTACACTGGCCACCGCCGCATTATCGCTGCTCCAGCTAACAACCGTGGCTCCTGCCGGCGGATTCAGCTGCTTGGTCTCTCCTACCTTGATACTTATCTGTTCATTTGCTATGCGCAGGAATCTTCCACTATAAGCCGTCTGTTTTTCCGGATTTACCACGGTATCTTTTGTTACCTCTCTATAAGTAGGAGGTAATTTCTTACTTTCTACCCACTGCACGGTATCTTCCAGAATAGACTCCACCACAGTATCATTTTTCATGGTGTCCTCTTTTGCCGCATTGACCTCGGATTCCTTCTTGATCTCGTTTGCCACATCGACCTTTTTATAAGCGATATCCTTTCTGACTTCTACCTTCTGGGTACCGGTAGGCAGTGTGTAATCCTTATATTTTTCATCGGTCAGGGTATTTACCGCTACCGTATAGTTGCCGGGGGTAATGCCCTTCTTGTAGATAATACCGTCCATGTCATCATCGGTCCAGGTATCGGATTTACCTTTGGGATCCGTGATCGTCACGCTGAAAGGTACATTGGAGATCAGTTTACCGCTCTTTTTATTGGTAAATTTGATCTTTAGATCCTTCTGCACGGAGACCAGTTCCAGTTCAACGGTACCACCGTTGGTATACTCGGCCTCATCATATTCTTTTTGTTCCTCATTCTCATCATCGACTGCATTGGCTGCTGCGATCTTCGCAAGCTTTGCATCTGCCACTGCCAGCATACCCTGCTCACCGATCATCTGGATGCCGTCCAGCTGGCTGCCCACACTGACGAACTCCGATACCTGATGATCCACCATACGTGCGCTGGCATATACACTGCCTGTCACAATGGCCAAGATCAGCACTGCCACACCGGTTGCCGTCATAATGCGGTCCATGGTACTCATGTTCAGGAATTTGGTCCAGATAGCAGCTATTTTATTGCCACCCTGCTTTTTACTCTTTTTCCCTTTACCGCCACGAGCAGGTGCCATATCATCGTCGGCATAGTACTCTTCATCGTCGGCGTAATATTCTTCGCTGTCCTGGTCTCCGATATACTCCTCGTCGTCGGCATAGTACTCTTCGCCATCCTCGTCTCCGGTGTACTCCTCGTCGTCGGCATAGTACTCTCCGCCGTCCTCGTCTCCGGTGTACTCCTCGTCGTCGGCATAGTACTCTTCGCCGCCCTCTTCTCCGGTGTACTCCTCATCGTCGGCGTAGTACTCTCCGCCGTCCTCTTCTCCGGTGTACTCCTCATCGTCGGCGTAGTACTCTTCGCCGTCCTGCTCTTCATCCCAATCGTAACCATCCTGTACGTCTTCTTCCCAGTTACGGTCCGGACGTTTTGTATGGTTAAATAATTTTTTCATTTTATCTATCCCTTCTGCTCATAATTCTTCAATGTACTTCAGTGTAACAATTCCGTAACATTATAACATTCTATTTCCGCCGCTTCAAGCTGTTCGTCCATTTCTTCAGAATTTCTTAAATCTTTCTAATATTGTGGACTTTCTTTCCGTATAATAGTAAAATCAGAATAACTCTTTTTACCACTTAAAAACAGATACTTAAAACGGAGAGATGGAATGAAACGAGACGAACACGTGAATGACATGCCTGATATTGAGATTATAGACCTGGAAAATGAAACTGTGCAAGACACAGATTTTGGGAAATCCGATATTTCCGATGATTTCGAGGGGAATCCGGATGATGAATATGAAGAAAATGACCGGGAAGAGGAGGAAGAGGAACATCCCGCTCCTAAGGGTATCCGGCGTTTTCTGAATCTTCATGTCCTTTTTGCCCTGGTATTGCTTGTGGTGGTAGGCCTGCTGGGTTATCGCATTACGCATTGGGGACAGCGGGTAAGCCAGTCGGATATTTTCAAGGACGGACAGGGATCCTATGATGACAGCTGGGATTCTATCCTCCCCCTGACCGATGAGAACGGTAAAATGATAGTAAACGATGCTTCTAATATTGTCGTGTTCGGAAATGCACCCTTTGCCGATGACCGCGGTTCTTCCGACAATCTGGCCAGCCTGATTGCCAAGGAGACCGGTGCTACCGTATACAACTGTTCCATCAGTGGAAGTTATCTGGCCGCGCAACACACCAATTTTGATCCCACCCTTGCCCCTATGGATGCTTACTGTCTGTATTGGCTGGTGAATCTGGCCGCCGGAGTTCCCCTGGACGGCTATTACAATGATGCTGCAGAAGCTTTGGGTGACAAGACTCCACCCGAAGCGGAAGAAGTCGTAAACACTCTGAAAACTTTGGATTTCAACACCATTGATACCGTGGCGATCATGTATGATGCCACCGATTATCTGATGGGAAATGCTATGTATAATGATGACAATCCTACGGATCCTACGCAGTTCACCGGCAATCTGGAGGCAAGCCTCGAAGTCCTGCAGCGTCTGTATCCGCAGATCCGTATTATTGTAATGTCTCCTACTTACGCATATGCAATAGATGAGGATGGCAATTATGTAAGTTCGGATATCTATATTTATAATGGTCGCGATGTTTTATCCACTTATGTGATCAAAGAATGTTATTCCTCCAACCTTCACAGTGTTTCCTTTATGGATAACCTGTACGGAAGCATCACAGAAGATAATGCCAAGGAATACCTGACCGATAACCTGCACCTGAACGTAAAAGGACGAAAGCTCATCGCCAAACGTTTTGAGTACTTCCTGAACTACTATTCCAAGGGTTACGCTTCACAGGAATAATAAATAGAATCGTTGATCGCATACTTCTGCCACCCGGATGACTTAGCTGTCTTTTCCGGGTGGTATTTTTTTGCTTTGATGTTCCGGTCTTTACTGCCTGAAATCAGTTTTATGCTGCTGAAGCATTAAAGTCCTATGTAGGAGCAGTATTGTACTTGCATTGTTAACGCAGGCTTGCCACCGGCTAGACGAACTTCTCCTGTGCCCTTCTTCTGCCTCAACGTGGGCACAGGTGACAGGAACAAGCTTCTCTGTACCCTTCTTCCTCCTCAACGTGGGCACAGGTGACAGGGGCAAGCTTCTCTGTACCCTTCTTCCTCCTCAGCGTGGGCACAGGTGACAGGGGCAAGCTTCTCTGTACCCTTCTTCCGCCTCAGCGTGGGCACAGGTGACAGGGGCAAGCTTCTCTGTGCCCTTCCTCTGCCTCAGCGTGGGCACAGGTG
>OHHY01000901.1_pt1 | contig 12329 bp, 7 predicted proteins | sample 1568101 | NCBI WGS metagenome assembly OHHY01 (sample SAMEA3879605, study PRJEB24766) | human gut metagenome | biome: human-associated habitat; feature: feces | place: USA | collected 1985/1987
AATCCAATTCGCCTACGCCGGTAGGAAGCTGGACAAGATTATAACCACAGGCAGCAAGAGCCGGCATTAAAATGTCAAAATGAATTGGTGACATCTGTGGTGCTAAAATCGTGTAACTTTTACGCATTTCTTTTGTAAATTCAACTCGTTTATAGGCTGAATTTTGAGGAGAGGACTTAATTCCCTTGCGTTCGCGGTCTTTCACGGCGGAAATAAGCGAACGGATACGAATTCTTGCGGCACCTAAGTTGTTGACCTCGTCAATTTTAAGAACCGTACATATTTTATTGGAACTTGTCAAAATATCATTGACCTGGTCGGTTGTTACTGCGTCAAGTCCACATCCAAAAGAGTTAAGCTGAATCATATCCAGATTGTTCTGGGTGCGTACAAAACTGGCAGCGGCATAAAGTCTGGAATGATACATCCACTGATCCATCGCAATCGTTGGCCGGTCAACTTTTCCTAAATGGGAAATGCTGTCCTCAGATAATACCGCAATATCGTAAGATGTAATCAATTCCGGAATACCGTGGTTGATTTCCGGGTCAATATGGTAAGGACGACCGGCTAACACAATACCACGCTTGTTGTTATCTGCCATCCATTTTAATACGCGTTCGCCCTCTAAGCGGATATCATTTCTTGTTTTTTGCAATTCTTCGTATGCCTTGTGGGCAGCTTTTCGAATCTCGCCGGCATCAATATTATTTTCTTTGCCGAGATAGCGTACTAACTCATCGGCAAGAATTTTATCGCTTTCAAAGGAGACGAATGGATTCTGGTAGGTAATCGATTCATCTGCCAATTCTTCTACATTATTTTTGATATTTTCTCCATAAGAAGTGACAATTGGGCAGTTGTAGTGGTTGCCCGCTTCATCAAATTCTTTGCGCTCGTAAGGAACACAAGGGTAAAAAATGTACGAAACGCCCTGGTTTAACAGCCATGAGATATGTCCATGAGCTAACTTTGCCGGATAACATTCCGATTCGCTCGGAATCGATTCGATACCAAGTGAGTAAATGTTTCGGTTGGAAGCCGGTGAAAGAACGACTTCGTAGCCAAGTTCCGTAAAGAAAGTAAACCAGTATGGATAATTCTCATACATATTTAACACGCGTGGAATTCCGACCTTGCCGCGATATGCTTTGTCCGCAGATAATGGTTTATAGTGGTCAAAAAGACGCTTATTTTTATAGGCGTAAAGGTTTGGAACGTCACGGTTTGTCTTTTCTTTGCCAAGACCACGTTCACATCGGTTACCGGACACAAACTGACGGCCACCGGTAAAGCGGTTTATTGTAAGGAGACAATGATTGGTACATCCCTTACATCTTGTCATGGAACTTTCAAATTTTAACTCGATAATGTCCTGTAAAGAGAGCATGGAAGAAGTTTCTCCCTCTTCGTAATGCTCACGGGCAATCAGTGCGGCACCAAAAGCACCCATGATACCGGCAATGTCAGGGCGAATTGCCTGACATCCGGAAACACGCTCAAAACTTCGTAATACCGCATCGTTATAGAAAGTACCACCCTGAACAACTACGTTTTTACCGAGATCTTTCGGGTCTGTTAATTTAATTACCTTTAACAGGGCATTTTTAATAACGGAAATAGCAAGTCCGGCAGAAATATCTGCGACCGTAGCTCCTTCTTTTTGTGCCTGTTTTACTTTAGAATTCATAAATACGGTGCAGCGGGAACCCAAATCAATTGGATTTTCGGCAAACAGAGCCAGTTTTGCAAAATCTTTTACTTCATAATTCAACGAGCGTGCAAACGTCTCGATAAAAGAACCACAGCCGGAAGAGCAGGCTTCATTTAACTGTACCTGGTCTACGGAGTGATTTTTGATTTTAATACATTTCATATCCTGACCGCCGATGTCCAGAATACAATCAACATCCGGGTCAAAGAAAGAAGCAGCGTAATAATGGGAAACGGTTTCAACTTCACCTTCATCTAACATCAAAGCGGATTTAATCAGTGCTTCGCCGTATCCGGTTGAACAGGAACGCACAATTGTGGCACTTTCCGGGAGCAGTTCATAAATTTCCTTAATTGCTTTAATTGTCGTCTTCAGTGGGCTTCCGTTATTATTATCATAGAATGAGTACAGAAGGGAACCGTCTTCGCCGACAAGAGCTACTTTAGTTGTTGTTGAACCGGCATCTACGCCAAGAAATACATTTCCTTCGTAAGTGGAGATATCTCCCTTCTTTACGCTGTGTACGTTATGTTTTTCGATAAATTCATTGTAATCAGTTTCATCTTTGAAAAGAGGCTCCATACGAGTCACTTCAAATTCAATTTTAATTTCGCCGGAAAGCTTCTTTAACAAAGCACCGATTGTTGTGGCGCCTTTTCCCTCCGAGTTCATGGCTGCTCCGCTTGCAGCAAAAAGATGGGAATTTTCCGGTGCAATAATGGCATCCCCGGTTAAATTAAGAGTGCGGATGAATGCCTGTTTTAATTCTGTTAAAAAGTGCAGCGGACCGCCGAGAAAAGCAACGTTACCGCGAATCGGTTTTCCGCAGGCAAGACCACTGATTGTCTGGTTTACGACAGCCTGGAAAATGGAAGCGGCAAGGTCCGGTTTCGATGCGCCCTCATTTATTAAAGGCTGAATATCAGTCTTTGCAAATACACCGCATCGTGCGGCAATCGGATATAAAGCCTGGTAATCTTTTGCATAGGTATTTAATCCGGCAGCGTCTGTTTTTAATAAGGTAGCCATTTGATCGATAAAAGAACCGGTACCGCCGGCGCAGATACCGTTCATTCGCTGCTCAATACCATCGGTAAAGTAAATAATTTTTGCATCCTCACCACCAAGTTCAATGGCGACATCGGTCTGAGGAGCATAACTTTTTAAGGAAGTAGCAACGCTCACAACTTCCTGCACAAATGGAATATCAAGGTGCTTTGAAATGGAAAGACCACCGGAACCGGTAATCATCGGTGCGATGTCGCAGTCACCAAGTTCGTTGTAAGCACGTTCCATAATTGCACGTAAGGTTTCCTGGATATTTGCGTAGTGACGCTCATAGGCAGAAAACAGTATGTTATTGTTATCATCCAGCACAGCAATTTTTACTGTGGTTGAACCAATATCGATACCTACTCGTTTCATAAGTACCTCCTAAAGTTTCCTATTAAAATCATTTTTTGTTATCTAATTATCGAAACCTTATTATACGACAAAAAGAATGGTTTTGCAACAAAATTAGAAAGAACAAATGGCATTCTTTTGAATAGGATAATAAAAAAAGGCAGGAATCTGAAAATGAATCAACGCTTTTGTAATGGAATGATACATGTCATTCGCTCCGGCGATAATCTTTATCAGCTGAGCAGACGCTACCGTGTTCCGCTCGCACTTATTCTGCGGGCAAACCCTTATGTGGATGTGTATAATTTAAGACCGGGACAGGAAATCTGTATTCCGATGCCCTGTGGAAGCGGACCGATAGCAGGACGGGGAATGCAGCAGGAAAACGTGGAGACAACCGAACAGGAGACAGACGATGAGGAATACGAAGAGGAACAAACGGCACAGTCAGAGGAAGAAAAAGAGGTGTCTTGTGTCTATCGTGCAGATGGAACAAAAAGCCTTGGAGCGATATTGAATGAGTGTGGTATGACGATGGCAGAGTTTTTTGAAAAGAATAATCCGGAGCAGATTATTATCGCGGCAGATGTCCTTTTTGAAGTGCCAAAGAAGGTTTGACAAAGGTTATTAGAACCTTTATAATGAAAACGAATTGGTCAGACTCGGCGATGCCTTGTTTTCGGGGAATCGCCGTTGTCTTTGAAAGGAAGGTGAACAAGCATGATTTCCATTTACAAAACCATAGAAGACGATATGGTGGTGCTTGATAAAATAGAAGAGGGTTGTTGGATATCAGCCATTCACCCAAATGAGGAAGAATTGGCTTTTTTGGAGGAAGAAACCGGGATTGATTTGGATGATTTACGGGCACCTTTAGATGATGAGGAGCGTTCCCGTATCGAGTTGGAAGATGGATACAATATGATTTTGGTGGACATTCCTTCGCTTGATGAGAAAGACCGGTATGTCACGATTCCTCTTGGTATTTACATGACAAAGGAGCATATCATTACGATTTGTCTGGAAGAATCACCGGTTTTGAAAGCATTTGTAAACCGTAGAGTACGCGAGTTTTACACATTCAAAAAGACTCGCTTTGTATTCCAGATTTTGTATCGCAATGCTGCTTCCTACCTGCGTTATCTGCGTATTATTGACAGAAAAAGTGACCAGATTGAGGAAAAACTGCATATTTCCCAGAAAAACAGTGAGTTGATTGAACTTTTAGAGCTGGAAAAAAGTCTGGTTTATTTTACCACTTCCCTGCGCTCAAATGAGGTCGTTTTAGAGAAACTTCTGCGGACGGAGCGCGTTAAAAAATATCCGGAAGATGAGGACTTATTGGAAGATGTCATTATCGAGAATAAACAGGCGATTGAAATGGCAAATATATACAGTGGAATTTTAAGTGGAATGATGGATGCGTTTGCGTCTGTTATATCCAATAACTTAAATATTGTTATGAAGTTCTTGGCAACGGTTACGATTGTTTTATCAATCCCGACGATGATTGCCAGTTTCTTTGGAATGAACTTTGATAATATTCCACTTGGACATTCGCCGTTTGGATTTTTTACCATTATTGTTTTAACGCTTATTATTTCCGGCGTTGTGGCGTTGTTGTTCCGCAAAAAAGATTTGTTTTAATAGGGAAAAGACAATTGTTGAATGGAGGTTAAAAAAGAACTATGAGTTTATTAGACCGATTGGAGAGAACACGGTTTGGAAAATTTGGCATTCCGAATCTGATGCGGTATGTCATTGGAGTTAATATTGTCGGAATTCTGATTAGTCTTGTGAATCCGACGTTTTATTATTCGTATCTGAGTTTGGATATTGCAAGTATTCTGCATGGACAGGTTTGGCGTATTTTTACCTTTGTGTTAAGCCCATCCGGACAGTTTGGCGGTACCGGCATGGTTAGTTTATTGTGGTTTGCAATCTGGATTTTTGTGTATTATTCGATTGGAACAAATCTGGAGCGCATGTGGGGAACTTTCCGCTTTAATTTGTTTTATTTTGGGGGACTTTTACTGGTTGTAATCATGACTTTTATTTTTTATCTGTTTTTACAGCTTGGGTTAGTGCCAAATGCTGCAACTGCTTATATGGATTATATGCTTTCCGCCAATATTATGGATGATTTGAACCAGACGATGTTTTTAGCGTTTGCCTTTGCTTTCCCGGATGCACAGTTCCTTGTGTATTTTATTATTCCGGTTAAGGCAAAGTGGCTGAGTATTGTATATCTTTTGATGGATGGCTATATGTTTGTCCGCTATCTGATGAGTGGATATTATTATTCGGCAGCGGTGATTTTGGTTCTTTTATTAAACTTTTTTATCTTCTATTTTATGGGACGTGGTTCTCTTACGCCAAAGCAGGCGTACCATCAGAAGAAGAGAAAGATGGAATATAAGAAAAAAACAGCACCCACACAGGGAAGTGTACCAAGGCATCATTGTGTGATTTGTGGCAGAACGGATGTGGACTCTCCGCAGTTAGAGTTCCGTTACTGCTCCAAATGTGAGGGAAACTATGAGTATTGTTCAGAGCATTTATTTACCCATGAGCATGTGCATCATTAAAAGGAGGAAGGAGTCGGAAAATGGGATTGTTTGGTATTGCGACAAATAGTGTACAAATGTTAGTGTTAGTAGCGGTTTTAACCGTGGCAGTTTTTGCTGTTTTGTATTTTGAAAAATTCCGCTATGAAGTAGAAGGAATTCGGATTTACCGCAAAGACAGCAAAAAGTCATGGACTAATCTACTGCTTGTATTAGCGGCAGCGCTGCTTGTAAAACTGATTTTTGCGGCAGCGTATGAAGGACATGGAACGGATATGACCTGCTTTAGTGCGTGGTCGGATATGATTTTTAAAGATGGATTCTGGAATTTCTATCATTCGGATTCTTTTACGGATTATCCGCCCGGATATATGGCAATGCTGTGGGGCATTGGGGCTCTGCGCAGCATCTTTAATCTGGATGTTGCAACGGGAGCCGGAAGATGTGTTATTAAACTGATTCCGATTTTGTTTGATCTTGGTGCAGGGGCACTGCTTTATAAGATAGCAAAGAGAAAATTTTCTGAAGGTTCTTCTCTTATTTTGTCAGCGACATACGTGCTCAGTCCGGTCGTTGTTCTGGATTCTTCGGCATGGGGACAGGTGGATGGTGTATTTACCTTTTTCCTGTTGCTTGTCTGCTATCTGTGCATGGAAGAAAAGCGTATTTTTGCGTATTTTGCTTTTGTTGCCGGAGTTCTTATCAAACCGCAGATGATTATGTTTGCTCCGCTTTTGATTTGGACAATTATTGAACAGGTTTTCTTAAAAGATTTTTCAAAAGAAAAAATGTTTCGGGATTTAGTAGGCGGCGTTTTATCTCTTGTGGCAATGGTTGTATTTACCCTTCCGTTTGGTGTGGACAAAGTGTTCAGCCAGTATGTGAATACGTTGGGCTCGTATCCGTATGCGACGATTAATGCATACAATTTCTGGGCGTTGTTAGGACAGAACTGGCAGCCGCAGGCAAATTCATTTTTAGGTGTGTCAGCAAGCTCGTGGGGAACACTCGCAATTTTAGTATCCGTTGCACTGAGTGCCGTGATTTTCTTCCGCTTAAAAGATGATAATTCCCGCTATTTTACAAGCATGGCGGTACTTCTTGCCAATATGTTTTTATTCTCAGTGCGTATGCATGAGAGATATTTATTCCCGGCACTTGTACTTATGTTGGCTGCCTTTTTGGTGAAGCCGACCAAACAGTTATTCTTTACTTATGTGGGATTTTCGGCGATTCACTTTTTGAATGTAGGTCATGTTTTGTGGGCGTATGTCGAGGAAAACGAAAATACGGCACCAAACGGACCGTTAATTGGAATTACGGCAGTCCTTACAATTTTAATGTTTGCTTATTTGATTTATGCTTCTTTTTCTGTTTCGGTTATGGAGGATTTAAAAGAGGTATCCGGAGGAAAGAAGAAAAGGAACACCCTTCCATATCTTGTGAAAAATCCGAAGGTGAAAGAGAAAGAACCGGAAGAAGTCTATAAACAACATATTCATGCGACAAGAAGAATGCCTAAATTTACAAAGTGGGATTATATTGTATTGTTTGGAATTCTTGTATTATACAGTGTATTCGCTTTTCGTGATTTGGGTGATACCAAAGCTCCGGAGACTTACTGGCAGCCGGAAAATGGTAATTCCGAGATTGTGTTAGATCTTGGTAAAGCAAAAGATATCGGAATGATTTATACGTTCCTTGGAGCGAAGGAAGACCGTATGATGACACTTGAAATGTCAGAGGATGGGAAAAACTATGATATGGTCGGCACGGTCAGAGCAACAAGTGTGTTCTGCTGGGATGCATTAAAGACTTGGGACAAAGAATCTCAGGAAGAGGGCGCGGATGATTATAATCTGGCAAAAGATTATCGTTATATCCGCCTAAGTGTTGATGAAGAACAGCTTTCTGATACCTTTATGCTGAATGAATTAGTGATTCTTGACAAAGACGGAAACTGGATGAAACCGGTCAATGCTTCTGAATATAAAAATCTGTTTGATGAGCAGGATTGTTTTGAGCCGCAGAGTGATTTGCCGGAGACTGTCTGGAAAGCTGAAAAAGCTGGAGAAACCGTGACTTTAGATTTGGGTGTAGATAGTTACTTTAGTATGCTGCGAGGGTACTCTACGGAGAAAGCAAACCAGCGGTTTGAAGTGGAAGTGGCAAAATCGGCAAATGACGGTGAGGAGCCACAGTATCAGAAAGTGGGAACGGTAGTCAGTGGTGAGGCTGATGGCTTTAGCAGACTTTCAGAGGAAAATCAGCAAAATGCCGATACTTATTCTTTTGCCAATGATTCGTACCGCTATATCCGTTTGACAACACTTTCGGATAATACAAGTTTGAATGAACTGGTACTGACGGATACGAATGGAAATACGGTGAAAATCCGTGACCATATTGGCGGAGATTCCTTGTTTGATGAACAGGATGGATACCGAAAGGCAATTACCTTTAGGAGCGGCACTTATTTTGATGAAATTTATCATGCGAGAACGGCTTATGAAATTGCGCATGGAATGAGCAATTATGAGTGGACACATCCGCCTCTTGGTAAAGTATTTATCAGTCTTGGTGTGCGCATGTTTGGCATGAATCCGTTTGGCTGGCGAATTATCGGTGTGCTGTTTGGAATCGGGATGATTCCGTTTATGTACTTCTTTGGCAGGCGTTTGTTCAAAAACCGCACGTGGGCGGCCGGTGCATTGACATTTTTGTTTACATTTGATTTTATGCATTTTACGCAGACAAGAATTGCTACCATTGATGTGTACGGAACATTCTTTATTATAGCAATGTTCTACTTTATGTATCAGTACAGCCAGACAAGTTTTTATGATACAAAATTGTGGAAGACCTTTATCCCGCTTGGCTTAAGTGCGGTGATGATGGGACTTGGCTGTGCATCGAAATGGACGGCAGTATATGCGTCTGCCGGTCTTGCTGTGTTCTTCTTTGCTATTATGGGCTGGCGTATTTTTGAGTACCATCTGGCGAAGAAAAATCCGACGGGCGAAACAGAAGGAATTGCGCATAAACATATTATTGAAGTATTTAAGAAGAAACTTCTTTTAACCCTTGGATTCTGTGTGATTTTCTTTGTGTTTGTAGCAGGAACGATTTATGTTGCTTCCTATGTTCCGTTTGAGGACAGCGCAAAGGATAACACCGAGCGCTTCTACGAAGTGACAGATGAGAATTATGAAGGATTTAAATGGGAAAATACATTTGTTTCCGGTCTTGTGGATACACTTCGCGACCACAGTGGAAATCCTGTGGCTGAGACGGTCGGAAAAATGTTGAATAATCAACATGCTATGTATGAATACCACAGCAAACTGGAGGCTACCCATCCATGGCAGTCAAGCTGGTATGAGTGGCCGACGATGATACGACCGATGTATTATTACTGCCAGACTTTGCGGGATGGTATGAAAGAGGGTATCAGTGCCTTTGGTAACCCGCTTGTATGGTGGGCAGGAATCCCGGCATTGATATTGATTCTTCTGCCATTTGGAAGAAGGCGTTCGAACAGACTTGGAAGCAAAACGTCGCAATGGCTTCAGAGTATCGGCTGTGAATTCTTTGTGTTCCTTGCTTTGTGGAGTGTGTTTGTGAAACAGTCTTCAAGTAATGGAGGACCGTTCCTTATTGTGCTTGGCGTGGCGTCGGCTTTGTATATTGCTTACCAGCTTGTGACAAGGGGAGACAAAAAAGCCTTGTTTATGGTATTTGCCTATGCGGTTCAACTATTGCCGTGGATTTTAGTGCCGCGCTGTACATTTGCCTATCACTATTTTCCAAGTGTGCCATTTGTTGCCATGATGATTGTGTACTGTATGGTAAAACTTGTGGATGCGGACAAAAAATGGTTCAAATGGTGTATGGTTTATCTGGCAGTTGCCTTTTTCCTGTTCTTAGTTTTTTATCCGGTACTTTCCGGACAGCCGATCTATGAGCAGATGGCAAGAGATGGACTGCGCTGGCTGGAAGGTTGGCAGCTTGTCAGCTAAACAAACGATAGAAAGAAGGATAAAAACGTGAGAAAACTGATTCAAGAGATTCATAACGGGAAAAATATAAAGGAAAATTTAAAACATTATGCGGATATTGCCGTAAAAACATATGTGGATTATGGAACGCTTGAAATGACTTTTTCTGCGTATTCGCTTTTGGAAGATGAAATACAGGTGCTAGATGCAAATGAGAAGGAGAAAATGCTCTCGCAGGTAAAACAGGCGATTGGCTGTTTGGCGGATGAGTCCTGCGATTTCGTGGTACTTGGTGAAAAAATGAATCATCTGCGGGATGAAATTACGGATAAAATGGATGTTTTAACTGCGTACACGGACCGCATGATTTGTTATGAATATGTGTTAAACCGCATGGAATTAAAATATCTTTCCAAGAAAGAATTGTCAGAGAAACTGGCAGCTTTTGAGGAAGAAGAGTACATGAAAATGTTAGAAGGGTATTTGTTTGGCAGTAAAGATCAAAAGGTGGCGCTTGATAAAATTCGTTTGATTATGGGACAGATTCCGGTTCATATGACAAAGAATAAATTGTTTGAGCGGATTGGTGAAGCACTTACGTTATATCAGGATGGCGATAAATCGGCACTGGATGGCTTTTTGTATATGGTGCGTACGAGCGCGATGCTGTATGAGCCAAAGCAGGAAGAAAATCAGTTTCCGGAGATTTTAGAGGCCCTGCAAACGTTTGAACAGACCGATTTTGAGTCATTAGAGGGCGAGAAATACAATCAATTGGTATCACTTTTGGAAAAGACAGCCAAAGAAATTCATGAAATTACGGACTTTTATTATGAAGTGCAAAATGTTGTGAATGGTGTGTATGCTATGGCGCTGATTCTTCCTTACCGCGAGAAAATGAGCCGGATTGAAAAAGCAGGAAGAATTGTTTGGCAGGCATTGGCACAAGGAGAGCTAAAAGAAGAACTGTTAGTGCCGTTAGAGGGCAGCATCGAGGAGTGTGTTGAAAAATCCAGTCATTTGGAATCGATTTTATATGAAATCCGCAGTTCTTATAAGAAAGAATTGATGGAAACCGGTCTTGCCGGACAATTCCACGATTTTGTATTAGTGGCAAATCTTTTGTCAGACAGTTTGTTTATTGACTTGTCGGTATCCGGTGAGGAAGAGGAAAAAGCAGACCTTTCCTACGTGAGAAAATGCACAGATGAATTAGTAAATGAACTTTCCAAGAAGTTGAGTCAGGTGTCAAAACCGGTAAAAAAAGCGATTATGGGACTTGTCCTTGAAAAACTGCCATTGACATTCCAAAATTCGGATGAGGTACTTGATTATATCCGTGTTAATCTGATGGGATGTCAGGACAAGGCAGAAAAATGTGTGGTACTTACGATGTTAGCAGACTTGATTCGCGAGGAGCAGGAGTGGACATAATATGATTTACTGGTATCAGAATTTATATATGGATGAAACCGTAGAAAAAAATCCGAAACGGTGCAAAAAACGGGTGGAAAAGCGGCGCCCATGGAAAAAGAGTTACGTCGTGCTTACCTTGGCGCAGAATGATAAGAATTTGTTTGAGATTATGCAGACGCGCCAGTTGTTTTTCCACCGCTACCGTCATGTGGATATGTATGTAGTGGCACTGACTTCGGATTATGATGCCGCTGTCGAAATCCTGCAGCAGATTTTAGAAAAAGGATATCGTGAGAATCCGGAATATAACCCAAGGAACGTATTTGCCAAGAAGGAGTTTTATCCGGGTAGAAAGTAACAGAGAAAAGAGGTGTGCCTATGTGGATTTTTTTATTAATACTCAAATGGATTTTCATTATACTTGGCATACTTTTAGGACTTGTTTTACTATTTACGGCTCTTGTTTTATGTGTGCCGGTGCGCTACCGGGCAGCAGGGGATAACCATGAAAAAATCCAGTATTCATTTAAGGTGAGCTGGCTTTTGTCTATTATTGCCGTGAAAAAGAAAAAAGATTCGGAGCAGATTGTTTTCTCTGTGTTTGGTATTCCGATAAAGAGAATGGGAAATGAAAAACCGGTAAAAAAAACCGTGGTGAAATCAGAGAAAGAAAAAGAGCCGGAACCGTTACAGGATAACAAAGAAGAAACAGGCGAGCCGGTTTTGGCAGCGCAGGAAGAAAAAAAGAAACAAAGAAAGGACAAGAAGAAGAGAACTTTTTCCAGGACCAAAAAAGCGAAGAAAAAGAAAAGCAAAAAAAACTTTTCATTTCAAGGGCTATCCAGTATAATGAAGTGTGTGAAACAAAACAAGAAACTTTTGAAACGGTTGTATCGGGAAATAAAAGAGCTGCTTAAGTATCTCGCACCGAAAAAGGTGAGAGGGACATTTGCATTTGGAACCGGCGACCCTTCATCGACGGGGCTTGTTACGGGTCTTATCAGTTTGTTCCCGATTGCTTATCAGGAGGGTGTTTATGTTACACCGGACTTTGAGGAAAAAAGACTGGCTGCTGATTTTTTTGTAAAGGGCAGAATAAGGGTGATTTATTTTTTACGGCTCTTTTTGAGACTGTATCAGGATAAAGAATTGAAACGAATGTGGAAACAGATTCATAGATTAAAAAAGGAGGCTTTTTAAAATGTCAGAAAATAATTTTACAAACACAGT
>OHHY01000903.1_pt1 | contig 12291 bp, 9 predicted proteins | sample 1568101 | NCBI WGS metagenome assembly OHHY01 (sample SAMEA3879605, study PRJEB24766) | human gut metagenome | biome: human-associated habitat; feature: feces | place: USA | collected 1985/1987
GCAGAGCGACCACGACCAGCTGGGCGGGAGTAACGGTGTAACCGGCACAGCCTGCAATGAACACGGTGGCAATGACCTGCATGATGGCGGTGCCGTCCATGTTGATGGTCATGCCCAGCGGCAGGACGAAGGAAGCGATGCTCTCATCCACGCCGAATTCTTCCTCGCACACCTTGATGTTCAGGGGCAGGGTGGCGGCGCTGGAGGAGGTGGAGAAGCCAAACACTGCCACGTTGGCGATCTTGCGGATGAAGGTGAAAGGGTTCAGCTTGGCACCCAGTGCAATGACCAGCGGGTAGGCAATGATCAGGAAGGCCAGCAGCAGGACCACCGTGATCACCACATAGACCAGCGCGGGCTTGAGGTAATCGATGCCGTAGATGGCGAAGGTTCGGGTCAGCAGCACAAAGACTGCAAAGGGGGCAAAGTTGCTGATGATGAAGTTCAGGAACACGACCACCACATCGTTGACCTCGCCCAGCAGGCGGCGCAGGGTCGCGGTGCGGCTCTCGCCCAGGGTGTTCATGCTCAGGCCGATGGCCACTGCCAGGAACACGCTGGAAAGCACAGCGCCATTGCTGCCAAAGGCAGTGATGATGTTGGAGGGGATGATGTTCAGCACCACGTTCAGGGGGTTGGAACCGGTGGAGCCGCTGGCTTCTGCCAGACCCTCGATGTGGGTGTTGAACAGGCCCATGGAGTAGGTGCCGTAGCCCACACAGCCTGCCAGCAGCAGCGCCAGGAAGGAGCACAGCAGGAACCAGAACAGGGTCTTTGCGGAAATGCGGCCCATGGTGCGGATGTCTGCAATGCTGCCAATGGCCAGCGAAATGGAGGTAAAGACCATGGGGATGATCACCAGCTGCAGCGCCTTGATGAAGAGCTGGCCGATGATGTAGAAGATGCCAAAGGCACGCTCAGCGCCCTCGGCGGTGATATCCTGAAACAGCAGGTTGTTGATGGTGGTCCAAGTCTGTGCCTGACCGCTGGCGTTCAGATGCTCCCGCAGGAACATAAAGGCCAGACCGGCCACCAGGCCGCAGACCAGAGAGATCGCCATGCGTTTTGCAAGGGATAATTCGTGCTTCTTTTTTGTTTCCATATCCTTTTCCTCTCACAGTACCGGTTTTTGGCTCACACTTTGCCTACTCTAGCACAACTCCCCCTGCAATGCAAGAGAAAATCACGCAAAATACAGCTTTTTCGCAAATAAGTACGACTTTTCTCCGCAAAAATCCCCCGAAAGCACTCTGCCTCCGGGGGATCTGCTTACTTATTTCTTGAACTTGAACACCGGCGTGCCAGCGGCAGCATCGCCGTTTGCAACAACACTGATCTCCGGCAGGTCATCACTGTTGGTCACGATGAGGGCCGTTGCAGTGGGGTGGCCTGCGGCGCGGATGGCTTCCAGATCCACCTTCAGCAGCGGGGTGCCGGCCTTGACCTTGGCCCCTTCTTTGGTCAGGGAGGTAAAGCCCTGTCCCTTCATCTCCACCGTGTCCATGCCGACATGGATCAGCAGCTCAATGCCGTCATCGCTCATCATACCAACGGCGTGCAGGCTTTCGGGCACCTGCGTAACGGTGCCGTCAAAGGGAGCATAAACGGTGTCGCCGGTGGGCTCCACGCCGCAGCCGGGGCCCAGGATCGCAGAAGCAAAAGTCTCGTCGGGCAGCTGCTCCAGCGGGATCACCTTACCGTCAATGGGAAGCATGACCGTCATCTTCTGGCCGGAAAATTTCGTCTCGGATGCGGCCTTGCCGCCAAAAAGCTTGTCAAAAAAGCCCATAATACAAACCATCCTTCCACGGTGCACAAAGTGTAACCTTTATCTAGTTAAGAATAGCATATCCGCGCAGGAAATACAATCTGCATCCTGCACAAAGAGACGCACCGCCATTTGGCAGGTGTGCCCTTACATCAGCTCCAGCAGCTGCTCCACCTCTTCCATCCGGGTGGCCCAGCTGGTGGCAATGCGGACAACGGTGTGGGTATCATCGTACTTCTCCCAGAAGCCGAACTTGGCCTTGCCTTCCAGCGCGGCCAGCTGCTCGTTGGACAACACGATGAACACCTGATTCGTGGGCGAATCCATGAAGAACGAATAGCCCTTTTCGGCCAGTCCCTTCTTGAGCACGGCGGCGGTCTCAATGGCATTTTTGCTGATGGTCTGGTACAGGTCATCGGTGAACAGCACATCGAACTGGATGCCCAGCAGACGGCCCTTTGCCAGCAGAGCGCCCTGCTGCTTGACCATGGTCATAAAGTGAGCCGGTGCGCCGTGGGGGAACACAACTGCCTCGCCGCAGAGCGCACCCACCTTGGTGCCGCCGATGTAGAACACATCGGTCAGGCGGGCCACGTCGGCCAGCGTCACATCAGTGCCCTCGGCGGCCAGACCATAGCCCAGACGGGCACCGTCCATAAACAGCGGCATGTGGTACTTATGGCAGACAGCGGACAACGCTTCCAGCTCTGCCTTGGTGTACAGGGTGCCGTACTCCGACGGATGAGAGATGTACACCATGCCCGGGAACACGAGGTGGTCCACATTGCCATCGGCATAGAAGGTCCTGCACCAGTCCTCAACCGTCCCGGCATCCAGCTTGCCGTTGGTGTGCGGCAGGCCGATGACCTTGTGGCCCGTGAACTCGATGGCACCGGCCTCGTGAGCGGCCACATGGCCGGTGGATGCGGCCAGCACACCCTCCCAGCGGCGCAGCATCGATGCAATGACGATGGCGTTGCTCTGGGTGCCGCCCGAAATGAACCAGACATCGGCATCCGGTGCGCCGCACGCCGCGCGGATCTTCTCTCGCGCGCTGGCGCAATAGGGATCGGTGCCGTAGCCGGAGACCTTCTCAAAGTTGGTCTCCACCAGCTTCTGTAAGATCGCCGGATGCGCACCCTCGCAGTAATCGTTTTCAAAATACAGCATATACTTTCCCTCGCTCTGCATTCAAGATAAACCTATTATCTGCTTTTTACGCAGGGTTGTCAATGTGGAACCCCCGCGTGGGCGGGGAAAAGCCGGTGAAGATCATCTTGTGACACAGCTGCCAGGGATCACCCCCGCATGGGCGGGGAAAAGTGGGCGGGCGTTGAGGACTTTATGAGCTACATCGGATCACCCCCGCGTGGGCGGGGAAAAGATGGTGTTGTCCCCGCTGATATCACCTCTCGCCTGGGATCACCCCCGCCGGGCGGGGAAAACTGGCGAACATCGGTGACGATATCGGAGATGACGGATTACCCCTGCTAGTGCAGAAATTATTTAACTTTACTCTCACGCACGATTCTCGCGGCATCTTCTGGTGTTTTGGCCGTTGCTTCAACCAGCTTTGCAATCAACTCAAGATAACTGTTCACTTCCGGTGTTGTCATTTCATCCATGTTCTCACCTTCTTTCTTAGGGAATTGCCCCTGCATGGCAGGGAAAGACTTTGCAAGCATTCTTGTAATTCGCCTTGCCCGGATTACTCCCGCCTATGCGGGAAAATATTGCGGTTCCGATTTGACGAAACATTTTTCAGTGGAATAACCCCGCAAGGCGGGGAAAAGTCCGACGTATTCCGGGTGCGTGTCGCCGGGGAGGGATCACCCCCGCATGGGCGGGGAAAAGAGGTATTTCCATTTGTACCATTCTTGCCGTTAGGGATCACCCCCGCATGGGCGGGGAAAAGTTTCACGGTTTCCGGATTAAATACAAGGAACGGGGATCACCCCCGCATGGGCGGGGAAAAGTCGGTCATAACCAGATAGCTGGTGCTGCCCATGGGATCACCCCCGCATGGACGGGGAAAAGAGTCCACGAATATAAGTCGGGAAGATTTGCCAGGGATCACCCCCGCATGGGCGGGGAAAAGCAGACCATCACCCGCATCCGAGATGCCAACGAAGGATCACCCCCGCATGGGCGGGGAAAAGTTGCGGAACTCGCCCAGATTTTCACCATCATAAGGCTCACCCCCGCGTGGGCGGGGAAAAGCGGTTCTGTTTAATTCTCCACAATCTTTGTGGGGGATCACCCCCGCGCTGGCGGGGAAAAGCCTAGTGTGTTATAGCCCATCTGCATCAGCATAGGATCACCCCCGCATGGGCGGGGAAAAGGCATGACCAGCTGGGGCGGCGTGCTCAAAGACAGGATCACCCCCGCGTGGGCGGGGAAAAGCCCGGCATCTCAGCCATGGTCTCCTCCCCTGTGGATGATGGTCATCAGGCCAAGGCCATAGGCCTTGCCCCGGCCAACGCCCTCGCACAGCAGAGCCTTGAAGGCCTCCGGGTCCGTCACCTGCAGAATGCCCTCGTAGGTCACAGCCAGCAGGGTAACAGGCCGGGTGCCGTTTTTCTTGAAGTGATAGGTCTGCTTCCGGGTCACTGCGAACGACCCCTCCGAGACGGCAAAGCCGTGCTTTGCGGCCTGCGCCCACAGCCATTCCTCCTGCTCCACCTCGAGATAGCAGGGTTTCAGGGTGCCCCGGGCCGTATGGTCGGCAGAGTCTTTTTTGCTGCGGGTGGGGTTGGCAGTCAGGCGGAACTGCCAGCAGCTGCCCGCTGTCACCCGTTCCAGCAGCGGGTCATAGGGCCGGGTCTCCGGGGGCGCACCGGTGCCGAACTGCGCACACAGGGCGGTCAGGTCCGGCCGTTCCTCACTGAGCAGGAGCAGGTACAGTTTTTCTCCCAGCTGATCCAGCCGCCACAGCCTGCGGCGGCGCGCACCGGCAAAAGCGTTTTCCACCGCACCATGGAATTTCTGTGGCGAGATCAGCGCCACCATAGTCTCACGGCGGGTCGGGTCAAGTTCTGCGCGGGATAGATACATGATTCCTCACCTCAATTCTGCCATTGCGTCATGTTCGGTCGCGCCGGGCATTTCCGGCGGGTTTGTGTTCCACTCCCGCACCGGGCGGAAGCCGTACTGCCGGTGGATGGGGCTGAACGACACCGCCAGATCACGCCGGGGCACGGCAGCAGCATCTGCCGGGTCCGCGTCTGCCACGATGCGCAAGGGGGCCCCATTCCTCTGTTTCACCAGCAGCGGTTCGGCCCGCAGGGTATCCAGCAGTTCCCCGGCCCGGATGCCAAGGCAGAGCGGCAGGGTGGGCGGGCAGGAACGCCGCCCCAGATACAGCGGGTAGACCGGATGTTTCAGGGCCGTTTCCAGCTCCTGTAACAGGGCGGTGTTCTCGCTTTCCAGCCCCACCAGAAAGACCGCATCCTGCAGGTAATGGCGGTAGGTCACATAGGGAGCCTTGCCTTTTTTCCGATCCTCTTCCCGGTTGGCTGTGTGGAAATCCACCAGCAGGCTGCCCTCCCGGTCAGCACGGACGGCAAAGTGCAGGCCGTTCAGCCGGGCAAGACCTGCGGCATCGTCCCGGCGCAGGCCCAGTGCCGCCGCCAACAGGCCAATGACACCGCTTTTTGTGGGTTCCCGGTTCGTTTTGCGGGTCTCAAATTTGGAATCCGCACCCCACGATTGCAGGGGCGCGGCCAGCCGAAGCAACAGCGTTGCCATGGTCACACCTCATTTCCGGGCAGCTTCTCCTTTACGGCACGTTCCAGCGCGGTGAGCATCTGATTCAGGGGCATGGCCGGGGCCAGCTCGTCCAGCCCGATGCCCACAGCAAAGCTCTGGGCCGGAGCATCCGCATAGCAGGCATACACCTGCTGCGCATACTGCTTCAGTGCCGTCTTGGAGGGTTCCGCATAGCCCTCGGGGCTCTTGCGCACCGGCTTTTCAAAGGCACCGCAGAGGTTCACAGGCTGATCCTCCCGCAGGGTGACATAGACAGCATCCGGCAGGGTGCGGTTGGCAAAGCTGTTCTGCTTTCCGGTGGGCATGGAGCGGATGAAGGCTTCGCCGAACACCCGGACAGCCTGGGCTGCCTTTTCAGCCCCCAGCAGATGCACCAGTTCCACCATGTTGACGGTGGCATAGCGATACAGGGTGGAAGAGTTGTACTCTACCGTGCCCAGATGGCCCGCGCCTGCCGAATCCTCCGGGGCACAATCATCCACGGCGGTGAAGTAATCAAACTCGTTCTGCACGGCATGGGTGGAGATGCTGTGGGCCACCTGAGCGGCGGCATCGTAATTCAGGGAAGGATCGCTGGCGACCATCCGGCCAAACAGAGCCATATCCACCGAAGGGTTCTCCTTCAGGGCCTTTTTGTAGTCATCCTTCTCCTCGCAGTCCTCGGCGGCCAGCCGGGCCAGCGCCCGGGCCTGGGCCGTGCTCAAAAAGAGCAGGGCGGCGTTGTTGTCATCTTTCAGCTTGATGCCTGCATTTTCCAGTGCCTTTTTTGCACCCTTTTTCAGTCTGGCATCGTCCAGTTCAGGAGCCAGTGCGGCCAGTTCCCCGGCCACAAGGTCAGTTGCTTTCAGGGTACGTTTTCCGGTCTCGACCATGTCGGCCATTTCTTCGGCAAACATTTTGCGGATCGCGTGCTTCCACGCCTGAGAGGATACCCGGGCGCGGGTGGCACCGCCATAGACAGCCGTCTTGGGGCTGCCGGTATCGTCGCGGTTCACACAGCTGGGCGGCACCGTTTGCAGCACATGAAAATCAACATACAGACGCTTGGTATCCATTTCAATTCTCCTTTTCTTCGGTTTCAGGTGTGTCGGCATTCATCTGGTAAAGGTCCCGGCCCCACTGCAGGCGGACATTGGCTGCCCGATCCGGGAGCTGGAACCGGTACAGCTCCACAGCCAGCCGGGGGTAATCCAGTTTCAGCTTCGGTTCATTTCCCCGGAACAGCTGCACCATCCCCCGGAGGTAGTGGGACACCTCGGGCATGGAATCCGCTGTGGCCAGTGCGTTGAACCGGCGTAGGACGCTGCTCTCGGTCCAGTCCTGCGCGGCAGCTGCGGAATTCTGGGCCAGCAGGCGCACCGCCCTGCCCAGCGTGCAGCCCTTTTCATTTATGGAAACGTTCTCTTCTCCCTGCTGGTGCAGGGCGTAAAGAGTCAGGGCAAGGTAGACCGCCCACTCGGCTTCCGATGGTTCCCGGCACTCTCCTGCCGCCGTTTCCCTGCCCCAGAGCTCTTTGGGCAGTTCCTGCAGGAAGCTGCCCCACAGCGCCGGCAGGTCGCCGGGCTGATGCCCAACGCCCCGGCGCAGCTCTGCCAGCCGGGCACGCCGCTGGGGTTTGGGCAGGCTCCACAGCCTGCTCAGCTGTCCGGCCACATAATCATGGATCGCATCCGTTATCATGCTGTTCCTCCTTCTTTCTTCGGGTAGAGCTTCCGCAGATTGTACAGGAAGCTATTGTAGGCCTTGGGGGCCGTATACAGAACGGTTTTCTTTTCGTCCTTTTTACCGCCTGTTTTCACTTCGACCCTATGGCCTACAAAGGCGGCATTTCCGGCCCGCTCCACCATCTGACGGCCCAGCTCTGCGGCCAGTTTGCGGGCTTTCTCCTGCCATTCATCGGCTTTTTCGTCCAGCTTGTCTGTTTCGGGGTCAATGCTCTGCAGCCAAAGCCGGAACGGCTGGTCGATGGTAAAGTAGAACTGGGTGCGGGCGGATTCCGCGGTCGTATCGTTCTTATCTCCCGCCGCAAGGGAGAGCTCCCACGCAAGGCGGCCGACGCATTGCGCGGCCTGCTCGCAGTTTTCCACCTCATCCTCTACTCGAGATTGCCATGCACGGCCCAATTCATTTAGCAAAGCCAGTTCCATAGAAAGCTGATCCGTATAACAGTCTGTCATGGAGTTGCTCATCTTGCCATATTCCACACCCAGTGCACATATCTGTAAATGCTCTTTTCTGCTCAGTATCTTCTCGTTTTGCAGTAAGGTATTCCACCAGATCACTCCGGGAACATGGCTATTGGTTCCAGTCAGAGCCGAAAACTCTCGCCAAAGTTGTTTGCTCATACTATGCACACGCGGGTAATAGTATTGTGGGTTATTTTTGCTCTCTTCTTTTTTATTCCAGAGCGTCATCGGTTCGGCAAATGCATTCGTTGAATCAAAGAAATCTCCACCAAGCACAGTACAACCTGTCACCCAGCCTTCCTGACGCTTCAGCAAAATTCTTCGGTATTGCATCGTCATCAGTCCAGCAAAGTTATCCGGGCAGGGTACTTCTGTGCGTTCCTCTGTCCGGGCTGCATCCAGCTCCCAACAGGGAGCATCCTCTTCCCAGAGCTTTCCACCGTCCCGCAAGAACATCAGATTTCGCATCAGAGTATCAAACAGGTTTGCTCCTTTTACATAGACAACGCCCAGTCTGCCCAGCCAGCCCGGCCCCATAGAAGGCAGCGTTCTATCCTTTGCCTTTTTCTTTGCCGCAGTATCGTCGTAATTATTCAAAAAAACAAGCCATCTTGCCGCCTGTGGATAGGTCAGCCGCTCTTTTGCTTCGCCTGAATAGGCAGAAAACAAGCTGTCCTTATTTTCGCTTTCAAAGATTTCACCGTTCAACTTTTTTGCCCGGAATGGGCTTCCGATCTTCGCTTCCGGCACCTGCCAGAAGGGGCGTTCCGGGTGGAAAAGCCAGAAGCGGTCCCGCCACTGCTCCAGATAGGCCCGGATGGGCGCTTCCGGAAAATGCCCCAGCCGGTACAGCTCCTCCCAGCGGGTCAGGGCATTGCCCGTTTCCTCAAAGGGGGCCGACGTACCGTTTCCATCCACCCGGGAAAACACCGTGTGCAGAACCGCCAGCAGCAGCCGCAGCATGGCGGCATCCTGCGTGGGCAGTTCTCCGGCCAGGTCACGGTATTCGTGGGCGTGCAGCAGGGCATCCGGCAGAGAAACTTCCTGCACGGTATAGTCCTGCCCGCGCACCCGCACCCAGCGTTCCTCCAGCAAATTATACTCAATTTGCTTCATTCTCTTCCTCCTTCCGGTAGGTCAGACCGTTTTCACGGTCGTATTGCAGCACCTGCCCGGCAAGCTGTGCGGTCAGGTGGTCATCCAGCAGTAAGATCAGTTCTCCCCGCAGCAGCGGCGACTGCTGCCACGGCCCGAACACTTCCCGGTTCCGGGCTTCCAATGCGTCGATGGTCTGTTTCACCGACCACCGTTTGCTGAAATATCCGGGCAGGCGCAGCTTCTGCCGTGCAATTTGAAGCGCTATCTCCGGCTGAGGCGGCTCGTCCGTGGGCACGCAGGCACCGGGATGCCCCGTTTCATCGGGCAGGAAGCGGACATTTCCTGCCGCATCCCGCATCAGCACCAGCACGTCAATGGAAGGGTCGCCGTCACGCACCGCCGTGCGGGCACCGTTGTCACTGACCGCACCCACATCATCCATCCAATTATCCAGCGTATTCAGGGAAGGGCGCATTCTGTGCTCTTCCGGCGGCAGAATGGTAAAGGTCTCTGCCTTGCTCATTTTGATTCGCTGGGCCTTTTCGTACTCCACCCGGGCCGCAGAGCTCTGCGGGCTGGCGGGCAGAGGGTCGGGCTCCCAGCCATAGACATCCTGCACCAGCGGGGCAATGTCATCGGGCAGGGTGATGGCGGTGGGCAGGAACTTGCGGGTACGCCAGAGCAGCCATTCCCCGTAAACCGCCTTGCTGCCCTCGTCGAAGTCCTCCGTCCCAGTGTCCAGCACGGCACAGCGGGCCTGCGCCACCGGCCGGGGACGAGCAGTCCAGCCTCGTGGCGGTGCAGCCGTCCGATACGCTGTAAGAGCAGGTCCATGGGGCAGAGCTCTGTGACCAGAAAATCCAGATCGATATCAAGGGATTGCTCGAGCACCTGCGTGCCCACCACAATGAGCTTATCCCGCTGTTCCGGGGTGGAGTGCTTGCCGATGCGCTTCATCAGCGCCTCTTCTTTGGCGGCACGGTCGGGCATAAGGAACTGAGCGTGGAATACCACCACCTCAAACTCCGGCAGTTCTGCCCGCAGACGGGCCGCAATGGCCTGCGCCTTTTTCACGGTATTGACGATCACGCCCGCACAGCCGCCCTCCCGCAAGGCACTGCGCAGAGTGTCAGTCAGCTGTTCCTCGGTCAGCGGGAATGTCTCCACTCTGCGTGGTTCGGTTTCCAGTGGGATAGTCGTCTGCTCCACCTTCTCGCCATCCGTCCAGGTCAGCAGCGGATAGCCCCGGCAGGTCTGCCACGGGCCGTCCGGAGCAGTTCTTCCATTCAGGTAGGCCCTGACCAGCTCGACCCGGCGCTTGGCGGGCAGGGTAGCTGAAAGCAGGATCACCGGCACTTTGTACCGGCCCAGCCAGGTCAGCGCCCGGTCAAGGTAGCAGTTCATATAGGCATCGTAGGCGTGGCACTCGTCGATGACCACCACCTTGCCCGCAAGGCCAAGGTGGCGCAGCATCACATGTTTTTGCTGTAACGCCGCCAGTAACAGCTGATCCACCGTGCCGATGACAAAATCAGCCAACAGCCCCTGCTTATTGCCGCGGAACCACTGATGCACCATCACCCGGCTCTCCGGGTCAGCATCGGGGTCTGCTTCCAGATCTTCCTCCACCCGCACCGTGTCCTGCTGCAATCGGATATAGGCCTCGTTCAGTTCGGCCATGCCGTGGGCCAGCTTGATGGAGTGCTCCAACCCATCCGGCTGCTTTTCGGCCCATGCCAGCAGCCGCCCAAAGATGCCGTTGGCGGTGGCCTGGGTGGGCAGACCAAAGAAGATGCCGCCCTCACCACCGTGCTTGGCTAAAATCTCTGCCGCGCCCAGCGCGGCTTCCGTCTTGCCCACGCCCATCTGTGCTTCCAGAATAAAGATACCCGGCTCCTGCGTGCGGCTGACGGCTTCCAGCACGGCCCGCTGGACTTCGTTGGGCGGAAAGCCGAAGCGTTCCGCAAACGCCCCCGGTTCCGTCACATCCGACTGCACCTCCCACGGAGAGGTCAGGTCCAGTGCTTCCCACGCCCGATCGACACGGGCGGGATACAGGGTATCGCTGCCCACCTCTTCCACAGGGATGAGCGGAAAGTATCGGGTATTGCTGGCGACCCAGTCCGCCATGATGAGCAGACCGGTCAGCAGGATCTCAGCCGGGATGGTCAGCTGCGGCAGCTCGTCCACGCTGGAAAAGCCGCTTTCCTGCAAGGCGTAGTCAAACAGTTCCCGCCAGCAGCTCTCCCAGAATTCCTGTTCCCCCTCGGGCCAGTAGTTGGATTCCCAGCAGCCTTCTTCTTCCTCATCGCCCAGCTGGTCAAGCACATTCCTCCCGGTTTGTGGCTTGCCGTGGTGTGCTCCTGCTACCGATGCAAGCCCATTGGGGCATTTCAGCCACCGCAGAATGGCCTCGCTCGCCAGCGCATGAAGCGAGTGCCCTCGGTTTTGCGCCAGGTACCGGAGCGTTGTGTATTTTTCCAGGCGCTGTCTGGGCTCCGGCAAAAGTTTCATAATAGGCCCGGCAAAGCAACAGCTCAATTTACCAATATCATGCACCCACCCCAAAAAGCAGGCGGTCTGTGTCAGCAGGTCCTCGTCCAATCCGATGTGCTGACGGACGCTTTTCGGCAGCCACCTCTGCACCAGATACACCATAATACCCGCCGTATCCCGCAGGTGCATCCAGAGCGGCAGCCAGAAGCCGCTGTTCGCCGGGTCTGTCTTGCCCGCAAACAGCCGCACCTCGTAAGAAAGCGTTCGTCGTCTCATCCTGTTCCACCTCCACTGCAGTCAGGAAAATCGCTTTTTCCGCATCATCGGGGTTTCTCTGAGGATAGAATAGCATACAAAAAGTCCTATAAAACGGATGTTTACTGCTTTTTCATAGTTTTTTCTATTTTTTGATGTTTGCCGTTTTCCGGCCGTTACCCCCGCAAGGCGGGGAAAGTGTTGCTCCCTATCAAGCATTCGGAGCACATCCGCTGATGCAGATCACAGAGACATTACATATCAAGCATTGTTCTAAATCTCTGTACACCAATATTACACCTTTTTTCCCAACTTTACAAGCGGATCCTTCAGATTCAGCAAATGACACAAAAACCGCCCCGATCTCCTGTTACTGAAACCGGGGCGGTTCGATTGCGTTATTTGTGCTTTTTCAAGCGCTCACGCAATTACTTGCAGGGGTTCTTGATCGCAGCCCGGGCGGGTGCCAAAATTACAGAGCGTTCGGAGTAACGATGATACGTTATTTGTGAATTTCCAGTGTGTTTTACCCCATCTCCGCAATGATCTTCTCCAAATTTTCTTCCTGCAAATAGAATTCCGGCAGTTTTGCCTTGTCATATAGAACGAATGGGCGGCGTTTGCAAGGAGCAGTCACGCACAAAGCGCCCCCGGCTTCCTGTCATGGAAACCGGGGGCGCTGCGGTTTTATGGGAAACGCCTCAGGCGCTGCAAAGCCTC
>OHHY01000904.1_pt1 | contig 12290 bp, 18 predicted proteins | sample 1568101 | NCBI WGS metagenome assembly OHHY01 (sample SAMEA3879605, study PRJEB24766) | human gut metagenome | biome: human-associated habitat; feature: feces | place: USA | collected 1985/1987
ACAAAGAGGGAAAAGTAATTTCCATTAACAAAAAAGACAATAAAGTTCTCGTTGAAGGAATCAAGATGGTAACAAAACATGCAAAACCAAGCATGGCTAACCAGCAGGGTGGAATCCTTCACCAGGAAGCTCCAATTGATCTTTCTAACGTAATGCTTCTTCACAACGGAAAAGCAACACGTGTTGGATTCAAGATGGATGGAGACAAAAAAGTTCGTGTAGCAAAAGCTACAGGCGAAGTTATTGACTAATTAAAGAGAGGAGGCCAATCAGTTGAGCAGACTTAAAGAACAGTACCAGAACGAGATCGTTGACGCAATGATCAAAAAGTTCGGATATAAAAATATTATGGAAGTACCAAAGCTCGATAAAATCGTAGTAAACATGGGCGTTGGTGAAGCCAAAGAGAACGCAAAAGTATTAGAGGCTGCAATTAAAGACATGGAGACAATCACAGGTCAGAAAGCAGTTGCTACAAAAGCAAAGAACGCTATTGCAAACTTCAAGATCAGAGAGAACATGCCAATCGGATGTAAAACAACATTACGTGGCGAGAAAATGTATGAGTTCGTTGATCGTCTGATTAACCTTGCGCTTCCGCGTGTGCGTGACTTCAGAGGTGTAAACCCGAACGCATTTGACGGAAGAGGAAACTATGCACTTGGAATCAAGGAGCAGTTGATTTTCCCGGAGATCGAATATGATAAGATCGACAAAGTCAGAGGTATGGACGTAATCTTTGTTACAACAGCCAAAACTGACGAGGAAGCACGTGAATTATTGAAACAGTTCAATATGCCGTTTGCAAAATAAAGGAGGAAAATCATGGCAAAGACATCTATGAAAATCAAACAGCAGCGCAAGCCTAAATTCTCCACAAGAGAATATAGCCGCTGCAGAATCTGCGGACGTCCGCATGCGTATTTGAGAAAATATGGAATCTGCCGTATCTGCTTCCGTGAACTGGCATACAAAGGACAGATCCCGGGAGTTAAGAAAGCCAGCTGGTAAGCCGAAAGCAGTTTGGCGCATCGCAAAGAAATTTTCCGCGGGGCAGAAAATGTAGAACAGATAGAATATAAAAGGAGGATACATCCACATGACTATGAGCGATCCTATTGCAGATATGCTTACAAGAATCCGTAATGCAAACACTGCAAAACATGATACAGTTGATGTACCGGCATCCAAGATGAAACTTGCTATCGCAAATATTCTTCTTGATGAGGGATATATCGCAAAATATGATCTTGTAGAAGACGGACACTTTCAGACAATTCATATCACACTGAAATACGGTGCTGATAAGAACGAGAAAGTTATCACAGGACTTAAGAGAATCTCAAAACCGGGACTTCGTGTTTATGCAAACACAGAAGATATCCCGAGAGTACTCGGCGGACTTGGAACAGCGATCATTTCTACAAACAAAGGCGTTGTAACAGATAAAGAAGCAAGAAAACTCGGCGTAGGCGGAGAGGTACTTTGCTTCGTTTGGTAATTTAAATCCGTTGAGTACAGAGGAAACACCATCGCCGCTAAACTCGTGGGAGACCTCGTTAAGCGTCGAGGTGTACTTTCGCACTAAGCTCGAAAGTACCTCGCTAAGTGCTCAATGCAACTGAAAACAGAGGAGCCAAAGCAGCTCCTCCGAAAATCTAAGTTAAGGAGGAATAGGGTATGTCACGTATAGGAAGACTGCCGGTTGCAATTCCTGCAGGAGTAACTGTAGAAGTTGCAGAGAACAATGTAGTGACTGTGAAAGGTCCGAAAGGAACTCTTACAAGAGAGCTTCCGACAGAAATGGAAATTAAGGTTGAAGGCGAAGAAGTAATTGTAACAAGACCGAACGATCTCAAGAAAATGAAATCTCTTCACGGTTTGACAAGAACACTGATCAACAACATGGTTGTCGGAGTTACAGAAGGATATCAGAAAGTCCTTGAAGTAAACGGTGTAGGTTACAGAGCATCAAAATCAGGAAATAAACTGACACTGAACCTTGGATATTCTCATCCGGTTGAGATGATCGATCCGGAAGGCGTTGAGACAGTTCTGGAAGGTCAGAACAAGATCACTGTAAAAGGAATCGACAAAGAAAAAGTTGGACAGTATGCGGCTGAGATCAGAGATAAGAGAAGACCGGAGCCATATAAGGGCAAAGGTATCAAGTATGCTGATGAAGTTATCAGACGTAAAGTCGGTAAGACTGGTAAGAAATAAATAAGGAGAGTGAGAATATGATTAATAAAGCATCCAGAGCGGAAATTCGCGAGAAAAAACATAGAAGAATCCGTCATCATCTCAATGGAACAGCTACTACTCCAAGACTGGCAGTATATCGTTCCAACAAGCATATGTATGCACAGATCATTGATGACACTGTAGGAAAAACTTTAGTATCTGCTTCTACTCTTCAGAAAGATGTAAAAGCTGAACTGGAAAATACTGATGATGTAAAAGCTGCAGCATACCTTGGAACTGTAATCGGAAAGAAAGCAGTTGAAGCAGGTATCGAAAGCGTTGTCTTCGACAGAGGAGGCTATATCTATCACGGTAAAGTAAAGGCACTGGCAGACGCAGCAAGAGAAGCTGGGCTGAAATTCTAATAAGGAGGAGCGAAACACATGAAACGTAATCTTATTGATGCTAGTCAGTTAGAATTAGAAGATAAAGTAGTGTCAATCAAACGTGTTACCAAGGTTGTTAAAGGTGGCCGTAACTTCCGTTTCACAGCTTTGGTTGTTGTAGGTGACGGCAACGGACATGTTGGTGCAGGTTTAGGAAAGGCAGCTGAAATTCCGGAAGCTATCCGCAAAGGAAAAGAAGATGCCATGAAAAAACTGGTTACAGTTGCAAGAGATGAGAACAATTCCATCACTCATGACTATGTAGGTAAATTCGGAAGTGCTGAAATGCTTCTGAAACGTGCTCCGGAAGGTACTGGAGTTATCGCTGGTGGTCCAGCCCGTGCAGTCATCGAGCTTGCAGGAATCAAAAATATCCGTACAAAATGTATGGGATCCAGAAATAAACAGAACGTAGTTCTGGCTACTATCGAAGGATTAAGCAAACTGAAAACTCCGGAAGAAGTTGCAAAACTTCGCGGAAAATCTGTAGAAGAGATTCTGGCATAAGGAGGACAAAATAATGGCAAACACATTAAAAGTTACACTTGTTAAGTCTCCAATCGGTGCAGTTCCGAAACACAAAAAAACTGTAGCAGCTATGGGACTTACAAAAATGCACAAAACAGTTGAAATGCCTGACAATGCAGCTACAAGAGGAATGATCCAGCAGGTTCAGCATCTTGTAAAAGTAGAAGAAGCATAATAATTTCCAGAGATTGAATAATAAAAGGAGGTGCCAAAGATGGAATTATCAAACTTAAGACCAGCAGAAGGTTCTAAACATAGTGATAACTTCAGAAGAGGCCGTGGACATGGATCCGGAAACGGTAAAACAGCCGGAAAAGGACACAAAGGACAGTTAGCTCGTTCCGGACACAAGAAACCGGGATTTGAAGGTGGACAGATGCCTTTATACAGACGTCTTCCGAAGAGAGGTTTCAAGAATAGAAATTCTAAAGAAATCATCGCAATCAATGTAGACGTTCTCAATCGTTTCGAAGATGGTACAGATGTTACCGTTGAAACTTTACTGGAGAGCCGTGCAATTTCCAAAGCCGGAGACGGTGTTAAAATTCTTGGAAACGGTGAGCTGACCAAAAAACTTAATGTAAAAGTAAATGCTGTCAGCGAAACCGCAAAAGCAAAAATCGAAGCTGCAGGTGGTACAGTAGAGGTGATCTAATGTTTGAGACTCTTAAAAGTGCTTTTAGAGTGAAAGAGATGAGACGTAAGCTTCTCTACCTGTTAGCGATGATCTTTGTCATCCGTATAGGTTCGCAGCTTCCCATCCCGGGTGTGGATGGCAGCGTATTCAAACAGTGGTTCAAGAGCAATACCGGTGATGCATTCAATTTCTTTGATGCATTCACCGGTGGTTCCTTTGAAAGCATGTCTGTTTTTGCGTTGAACATCACACCATACATTACATCTTCCATTATTATCCAACTTTTGACAATTGCAATTCCTGCTCTGGAGGAAATGCACAGAGATGGTGAAGAGGGAAGAAAGAAAATGACTGCGATTACCCGTTATGTCACAGTTGGTCTGGCTCTTTTTGAGTCTATTGCCATGACAATCGGATTCAGCCGTGGAAATATCGTAAAAGATATGAATTTCTTAAAGGCAGTTGTAGTAATCGCCAGCCTTACAGCCGGTTCTGCTATGCTGATGTGGATCGGTGAACGTATCACAGAAAAGGGTGTTGGAAATGGTATTTCTATCGTTCTTGCGGTTAATATCGTATCCAGAATTCCAAGTGATATGACAACTCTTTATGAGAACTTTATTAAGGGAAAAACAATTGCAAAAGGAATGCTTGCAGGAGTGATTATTTTTGCAATCATTATGGTTGTAGTTGTATTTGTCCTTATTCTTAATGGAGCAGAGAGAAGGATTCCTGTTCAGTACTCCAAAAAGATGGTTGGCAGAAAGATGATGGGCGGCCAGGCCACCAACATCCCATTGAAAGTTAACACCGCAGGTGTTATCCCGATCATCTTTGCTTCCTCAATCATGTCATTCCCGGGTGTTATCGCGCAGTTTGCCGGTAAGACAAACGGAACAGGCATCGGAAGCGAGATCCTGAGAGGTCTTTCTTCAAGTAACTGGTGTAATCCATCCCAGCCACAGTATAGCTGGGGACTGCTTGTATACATTGTACTTTGTGTATTCTTTGCATATTTCTACACTTCTATCACATTTAATCCGTTGGAAGTCGCAGATAATATCAAAAAGCAGGGTGGTTTTATCCCAGGTATTCGTCCTGGAAAACCAACATCAGACTATTTGACTAAAATGCTTAATTATATTATATTTATAGGTGCGGTAGGCCTGATTATTGTGGCAGTAATTCCGTTCTTCTTCAATGGTGTATTTGGAGCACATGTTTCATTTGGTGGAACATCTATCATCATCGTCGTTGGTGTTGTTCTTGAAACATTGAAGCAGATCGAGTCTCAGTTGCTTGTCCGCAATTACAAAGGCTTTCTGAACAGCTAAAACGAAGGCTGTGGTGTGAAAGCATCACAGTCTTTTTTGCTTTATGGAAATTTCTATAAAGCTTATGCTTCATAAAGAAAAAGGAGGGTATTTATTATGCGTATTATTATGTTAGGTGCACCGGGAGCTGGAAAGGGAACACAGGCAAAGAAAATTGCTGAAAAATATGGAATTCCGCACATTTCCACTGGGGATATTTTCCGTGCAAACATAAAAAATGGTACTGAATTGGGGAAAAAAGCAAAGACATATATGGATCAGGGACTTTTAGTACCAGATGAATTAACCTGTGATCTTGTAGTAGACAGAATTCAGCAGGATGATGCAAAGAACGGATACGTACTGGATGGTTTCCCGAGAACGATTCCTCAGGCAGAATGCCTGACAGCCGCTCTTGAAAAACTGGGAAGCAAAATTGACTACGCAATTGATGTAGATGTACCGGATGACAATATTGTGAACCGCATGTCAGGAAGAAGAGCATGCCTGAAATGTGGAGCAACTTATCATATTGTATATGCTGCACCGAAGGTAGAAAATGTTTGCGATACCTGTGGCGAAAATCTTGTACTCCGTGATGACGATAAACCAGAAACCGTTTCCAAACGTCTGAAGGTTTATCATGAACAGACACAGCCGCTGATTGACTATTACACAAAACAGGGTGTTTTGAAGACGGTAGACGGAACAGCTGCACTGGATAAAGTTTTCCAGGCAATCGTCGAAATCTTGGGAGAATAAAGATGTCAGTTTCTATTAAGTCAGAACATGAAATTGAGCTTATGAGACATGCCGGTCATTTACTGGAACAGGTTCATGATGAATTGGCTTCTCACATTAAGCCGGGAATCAGCACAAAAGAACTGGATCGAATTGGTGAGGATATGATCCGCTCTATGGGCTGCATTCCGAACTTTAAAAATTATCAGGGCTTTCCAGCATCATTTTGCATCAGTCTGAATGATGAAGTCGTACATGGAATCCCGTCCAGACAGAAGATCATCCAGGAAGGCGATCTTGTAAAGATTGACGCCGGACTGATCTATAAAGGATATCATTCAGATGCAGCGCGTACTTATGCAGTCGGTGAGGTATCTCCGGAAGCAAAACAGCTGATGGAAGTTACAAAACAGAGCTTTTTTGAAGGAATCAAATTTGCAAAAGCCGGAAATCATCTGAACGATGTTTCCAAGGCAATTGGTGCATATGCTGCAAAATTCAACTACGGAATCGTACGTGACCTGGTAGGACACGGAATCGGAACTCATCTTCATGAAGATCCGCAGATCCCGAATTTCCCACAGAAACGTAGAGGCATCAAGCTGATGCCGGGTATGACACTTGCAATCGAACCGATGATCAATCTTGGACGCGCAGATGTAGCGTGGGAAGATGATGAGTGGACGGTTGTAACGATGGACGGTTCACTTTCTGCACATTATGAAAACACCATTCTGATCACGGATGGAGAACCGGAAATTCTGACTCTTACAAAATGACAGATGACACAGGAGGTTTATAATGTCTAAAGCAGATGTAATCGAAGTGGAAGGTACTGTATTAGAGAAGCTGCCTAATGCGATGTTCAAAGTAGAACTGGAAAACAAGCATGTAGTGCTGGCACATATCAGCGGAAAGCTGCGTATGAACTTTATCCGTATTCTTCCTGGAGATAAAGTAACAATTGAACTTTCTCCATATGATCTTTCTAAGGGACGTATTATCTGGAGAGATAAATAAAGATTTGAGGGGGACAGGCTCACAGTTGCGAAGGCCGCATGTCCCCCTCAAACTCCCCCTCTTGGCCACGCCGGCTTACAGGGGGAGTTTTTTCATTTGTGAGGGGATGGATTATAAAGCTCTATGCTGTAGAAATAAAAAAATATCGACTAATCCTGTATTCTAAGCTATTGAATTATGCAGGCTGAGCCGATTATTTTTTATTTCTCATATATTAACAAAGCCGAAGGCGGTCTGCGATCAACTACCGTCATCGACCGTCCATCCGTTGCTATGTATTCAAAGGGTACAGTCAGGAGATAGAAGGATGGTACTTCCAGACGGTAAACGTAGATTTCGTCATATGATTTGTGCTAGCTGATGCCACCGAACGCACTGTTTGAGGCGAAGCCGAGTTTGCGTGAATGGCATCAAACAAGCGCACGAATCATATAGAAATCGCAGTGTGTCAGGAAGTACCATCCTTCTCATCTCCGTAACGTACCATTTCTACATTCTACTCCAACAAAAAAATTAACAAAAATTTAAAATTAGGGCTTGCATAATCCAATCGACAGTGTTAATATATCATATGTACGCGCAAAGACTGTGTGTATGAACTGCAGATTCAAGCCTATATTACGGAAAAGGAGGATTTCCAGTGAAAGTAAGATCATCTGTAAAGCCGATCTGCGAAAAATGCAAGATCATCAAAAGAAAAGGATCTATCAGAGTAATCTGTGAAAATCCAAAACACAAACAGCGTCAGGGTTAATTGACAAGTTTGTGAAACGTGCGGCTGCAGTTTGATACACCCGGAAGGGTTGTTCGAACTGTTTTAATATCTTATTAAAGAAGCATGTATTGCCTAATACCGAGAGGCAACAGCGTCCGTGAGGACACAATTTCGGAAAGGTCGCTTTACGCCAAAAGCGGCTGGGTGTTTTACCGAGGCACCCCAATTAGGAAACTAGAAAATCAGGAAGCTTGTGAAGATATACCCCATTTCACCTTGCGAGACAGCAAGTGGTATAATTCAGAAGACTATCCAAAAAGAAAATGGAGGAAACAGTACATGGCTCGTATAGCTGGTGTAGACTTACCAAGAGACAAACGTATCGAAATCGGCCTTACCTATATCTATGGTATCGGCAGAACAAGCGCTGACAAAATTCTTGCTCAGGCAGGTGTAAATCCTGACATTCGTGTCAGAGACCTGACAGATGATGATGTTAAGAAAATCAGTGCTGTAATTGATGAAACAATGACAGTTGAAGGTGATCTTCGTCGTGAAATCGCTCTGAATATCAAGAGACTGCAGGAAATCGGATGCTACAGAGGTATCCGTCATCGTAAAGGACTTCCGGTTCGTGGCCAGAAGACCAAAACAAACGCTAGAACACGCAAAGGTCCTAAGAGAACCGTTGCAAACAAAAAGAAATAAGTAACGTATAATTGATTATATAAAGGAAAGTGTAGGTTAGTTTTAAAATGGCAAAGACAACCAGAAAAGCGACAACAAAACGTCGTGTTAAGAAAAACGTTGAACACGGACAGGCACATATCCAGTCTTCTTTTAACAACACAATTGTTACTCTGACAGACAGCGAAGGAAACGCTCTTTCATGGGCAAGTGCTGGTGGTCTGGGATTTAGAGGTTCAAGAAAATCTACCCCTTATGCAGCACAGATGGCAGCTGAGACTGCAACAAAAGCTGCTTTAATTCATGGTTTAAAAACTGTTGATGTTATGGTTAAAGGACCAGGATCAGGACGTGAAGCTGCAATCCGTGCACTTCAGGCATGTGGTCTTGAAGTAACAAGTATCCGTGACGTAACACCGGTTCCGCACAACGGATGCCGTCCACCAAAACGCAGAAGAGTCTAATTTTAGGAGGTAGCTTGAAATGGCAGTAAATAGAGTTCCTGTTCTGAAAAGATGCAGATCCCTCGGCCTGGATCCGATTTATTTAGGAATTGATAAAAAATCTACAAGACAGTTAAAACGTGCAAACAGAAAAGTGTCTGAGTACGGTTTACAGTTAAGAGAAAAACAGAAAGCAAAATTCATCTACGGAGTTCTGGAAAAACCTTTCCACAACTACTACAACAAAGCTGACAGAATGCCAGGACAGACTGGTGAAAACCTTATGGTTCTTCTGGAAAGCAGACTTGACAACGTAGTATTCCGTATGGGACTTGCTAGAACCAGACGTGAAGCTCGTCAGATCGTTGACCACAAGCATGTACTTGTAAACGGAAAATGTGTAAACATTCCGTCTTACCTTGTAAAAGCTGGTGACACAATCGAAATCAAAGAAAAATGCAAAGGTTCTGAAAGATACAAAGGAATTCTGGAAGTAACAGGTGGAAGACTTGTTCCGGAATGGCTTGATGTAAATCAGGAAGCTTTAAGCGGAACTGTAAAAGAACTTCCAAGAAGAGAAGCTATTGATGTTCCGGTTAACGAAATGCTTATCGTCGAGTTGTACTCCAAATAATGCATTTTAAATTAAATACCCTCAAATGTTGACAAACCCAGAAGGAGGGACTTATAGTGTTTGATTTTAATAAACCAAAAATCGAAATTACGGAAATTTCCGAAGATAAAAAATTTGGCAGATTTGTAGTAGAACCTCTGGAAAGAGGATATGGAACTACACTTGGTAATTCTCTCAGAAGAATTATGCTGTCATCCCTCCCGGGAGCAGCAGTCAGCCAGGTTAAGATTGATGGAGTCCTTCATGAATTCAGCTCTATTCCGGGCGTGAAAGAGGACGTTTCAGAAATCATCATGAATCTGAAAAGCCTTGCTATCAAGAATAACAGTGCCGACAATGAACCAAAGACCGCATACATTGAGTGTGAGGGCAAAGGTGTCGTAACTGCTGCTGATATTCAGGCAGATCAGGATATCGAAATCATGAATCCAGATCAGGTCATTGCTACTCTGAACGGTGGCAAAGACTGCAGACTGGCTATGGAGCTTACAATTACACGTGGACGTGGATATGTAAGTGCTGACAAGGGAAAAACAGACGATATGCCGATCGGTGTACTCGCTGTAGATGCAATCTATACTCCGGTTGACCGAGTAAACATGATTGTTCAGAACACCCGTGTTGGACAGATCACTGATTACGATAAACTTACATTGGATGTATATACCAATGGTACATTGGATCCGGATGAGGCTGTCAGCCTTGCTGCTAAGGTACTGAGCGAACATCTCAGCCTTTTCATTGATCTTTCTGAGAATGCTAAGACTGCAGAAGTCATGATCGAGAAAGAAGACAATGAAAAAGAAAAAGTTCTTGAAATGAGCATTGATGAGCTTGAACTTTCCGTTCGTTCTTACAACTGCCTGAAGAGAGCCGGTATCAATACAGTAGAAGAACTTTGCAACAAAACTTCTGATGACATGATGAAGGTTCGTAACCTTGGTCGTAAGTCCTTAGAAGAAGTACTTGCTAAACTGAAAGAACTGGGATTACAGCTTCAGCCGACTGAAGAGTAATTTCATTCAGCAAATATGAGCGGGGATGCCTAAGCATTTATACAGTAAGACCGAACAAGCATGTATGGATGTCCCGTAGATGGAGGAAAATAAAATGGCAAAATATAGAAAATTAAGCAGAACTTCTGACCAGAGAAAAGCATTACTGAGAAGCCAGGTAACAAGCCTTTTATATCATGGAAAAATTGTTACTACAGAAGCTAAAGCAAAAGAAATCCGTAAAATCGCAGAAGGCCTTGTAGCTATGGCTGTTCGTGAAAAAGATAACTTCGAAACTGTTACTGTAACTGCTAAAGTTGCTCGTAAAGATGCTGAAGGCAAGAGAGTAAAAGAAGTTGTTGACGGAAAGAAGAAAACTGTATACGATGAAGTACAGAAAGAGATCAAGAAAGATGCTCCTTCCAGACTTCACGCTCGTCGTCAGATGATGAAAGTTTTCTACCCGGTTAAAGAAGTACCTGCAAAGGGTGCCGGAAGAAAGAAAAACACTAAAGACGTAGATATGGTTGCTAAGATGTTCGATGAGATCGCTCCAAAATACGCTGACCGTAACGGTGGTTACACAAGAATCGTTAAGATCGGACCGCGTAAAGGCGATGCTGCAATGGAAGTACTGATCGAATTAGTATAATCCAGCCAGATTTTCGATTTTATATTTGTCCAGACGATGATAAGACTGCATATGTATGGTGTTCATGCCGTATATATGCAGTTTTTTTGTTATGCTATAGGAAATCACTTCCTTGTAACATAACCGTTTATTACCCTTGATTATTTGAGCCAGATAGCGTAAAATCGTAGAGTATATAAAAACCATATTGATGAAGAAGTGTTAAATAAGACATTGGAATGTTACAAAATACGAGAGCAAAAGATAAGCGAGGAATACAAATGACCGGCAGGAGATTGAAAAATTGAGGCAGAATACGAAAAAGAAACGATCAGGATTTGGTTATTTCATCAGGATGTTTTTGTTGTTGGTGGAATTACTGGCTGTTACACTGTTTCTGTGGGGAAATGATGCTTATTCCATATCTGCCACCACACCTGAATTTAAGTGGGAAAATTATAAAACGATCGCACATGCACTGGGAGGGATTGGTGATAAAACCTATCTGAATTCAAAAGAGAGTTTTCTGGCAGGCTATCAGATGGGGTGCAGGTTGTTTGAAGTTGATCTTGTGAAGACATCTGACAATGTATGGGTGTGCCGCCATAGCTGGTATCAGCCTCTTGGACAATGGGAAGGCGATGAAAAGAAAGTTCTGTCCTCAGAGGAATTCTTATCCCGGCCCATTTATGGAAAATATACTCCTATAACATTTGAAGATCTGCTGGTGCTGCTGAGTGATTATCCGGATACTTTTGTGATGCTGGATTCCAAGCAGTATTCTGTCCGTAATTATCAGAAGACGGTGGAGGACTATGCTGATTATATCGAACTTGCAGAAGCGGCAGGTGTTCCGGATGTGATGGGACAGATCATACCGGAAATCTATAATCAGGCAATGTTTGCCGGAACAGCACTGCTGTATGATTTTCCAGGATATATTTATTCCTTATGGCAGGAATATTCTACAGAAGAACTGAGATTGCAGCATTCTGTAAAGAAAAAAATATTCAGGCAGCTACAGTCTATTATAAATACTGGTCAGAGGATGTGCAGGAGATTTTTGACAAAAAAGGGATCAGGTTATATATTTATACTGTGAATGACCTGAAGGAAGCACAATATTATATGCAAGAGGGTGCGGCAGGTGTATGCTCAGACTATTTGCAGGATACTATGTTTAACTGAGTTGTTCTGCCGGCATTATGAAATGATCATAGAGGATTATTATAGCTATAGCTGTTCCGGAATGAATAAGGGTAAAGATATCAGGAGAAAAAGAATTTTAACAGGATATAGCAAGAATTCTCCCTCCT
>OHHY01000911.1_pt1 | contig 12194 bp, 10 predicted proteins | sample 1568101 | NCBI WGS metagenome assembly OHHY01 (sample SAMEA3879605, study PRJEB24766) | human gut metagenome | biome: human-associated habitat; feature: feces | place: USA | collected 1985/1987
GGAACTCCCTGTTGTACATATCGCTATTGTCTGTGGCTTTTGGCAGGGTGCGTCCGCAGGGCGCACCCTGTTTTTCTGTATAAAAGGATTTGTTAGTTTGGCTTGAACTCAACTCTACTAAAAGAACCCGACATAGCCGGATCAAGCGTATGCTGTTCCAATCCCATCAAATCCTCAAATGTTTTTTGTTGTGCCGTAAAACAGTTTTCGTTCAGATATTTCAGCAAATTTCCTTTTTCTATAATTCCATTGTCATCCAGAATCTTTACAGACACCGAAAAAAGAGATGCCGTGGGAACTTCAACCATATCTCCCGGTTCAAATGTTCGCCATCCACGACTTCCAAGCTGCCTAAACAAATATTGATATTGACTTGGCGACAGTACCTCTAGCATATATGCTCTACGAATCATCATCGCAATTGAGACATGCCATTTTTCTTTTAGTCTTAAATATTCATTTAAAACTGTTGGATATTGAAGGTCTTTCAAAAATGCTTCTTTGGGCAGTAAAAATGCCGATGCAAATTGATTTGCATCTGATTCATTGCTTCGATACTCGGCATCTGCTTGCGATTTTACATCCGAAACAATATGACCGAGTATCCAGTGTCCTAGTTCGTGAGCCAACGTAAAGTTCAATCTTGCAGGTGTTGTTTTATCTGTATTATATGTTGTGAAATAGAACCTCTTGCTTTCTCCATTATTAGCAAGGACCGGAATATGACTGATTGCGTCCAAATGCCCTACGTTTTCCGAGAAAGAAGTTACCACAATTCCAAGATTTTGTAACAGATAGCTCATATTACGAATGGGCCTATCCGATAAGTCCAATTTTTCCCGAATTTTTTTTGCGATTAGTTCCATGTCAGAACACTCTGCTACAGATTTCATACAATCGATCAATTGTTCGGTTGATGGATATTCAATATATTCTGCAAAAAAGTCATAAATATATGATTTCAATACATCAATGTTTGTTTGCCGTAGTTTTACAGCTCTTGTCGTGGTTGTAGTTGCTCTACAATATGCAACTCCGGGACTAAAATTATCGCTGCTACCTTCAAAGAAAAATTTCGGTGGAAATTTCAATTCTTGCGAAATTGCTAATACTTTATCGGCACTTGGTTTAATTAAACCATTTTCATACTGAGAGACAGTTTGCTTTGTCACCCCTATCTTTTCTGCTAGCTTAGGACTGGAAATATTTTGGATTTCACGAGCCAATGTCAGCCGCATTCCATTAAACTCGGATGTAACAATGGCACCCATTTTTTACCCATCTTTCCGTACAAATTTTTTCCGCGGTTTGAATTCCGGAATACTGTCGATTTGAACGCCATACTCATTACCAGTTTCTTCCTTAAACTTAGTAATTTCATCTTCCGGAACAGCTTCTTTCCAATTCATCGGAATTGCAGAATCCAAATTCATTTCATCAACGATGCAACCATTTGCATTCAAAATTTCCAATGTACAGCTTCTGATCAATTGAGCTAAATCTAAGCGGTACGTTAAAATTCCAAATCTCAAGACTTCACCGTCTACTGCTTGCTCCAATTCATCGAAGGGCTTTTCGGCTTTTTGCTGCACAGCTTTATCTTGTCCAAACAGTGACATCTGCTCATACTGGGGAACCATTTCATTCAAATCTTGATTAGCCGGAAGTCCCGAAAAAACGTAATGCATCTCACCATTCTGCAATTTGACAAGTCTATTGCGGAAATTTTCTTGGCGAAGAATCATAATGGCTGTTTTACTGTGAGGATCATATGCCACAGCATACTTCCAGCTTCCAGAGACCATCAAAACCACACGATATCCTGCCTTTGTTAAATGTTCATGTTCATTTTGAAAGATATGTGCCCAGCCGTGCTGTCCTTTTCCGTTAGAATACATCAAATCGGCATAGACACCTTCATTTTCTTCCATGCCATGGTAGATGCTTTCAACAATCAGTTTTGCCATTGCCATTGCGGAATCTTCAAAAAATGCTTTTTTCATGTGAACCTCCTTCACAGATGAAATTATAAGCGGTGGAATTTTTTTATACTTCATATTTTACATGAATTTTATAAAAAGTCAAGTAATCGAATGACGTTTCATGCATTCAAATGCAAAAGCGCAGCACCTCCCAAAAAGTACTGCGCTTTTGTATAATTTGAGCTACCAGTTAGTCCTCCAACCCACAGCTCCCGGTCACATTCTTCAAATATTCCTCTGGGTCACCATTCAGGATTAAATCGGCATAGCCCAGTGGGTCATTGTAGATGAGATAATCCAGTTCTGACCTCTGCGCCATGGTCACATCCAGCGCATCCTCGACCCCGGTGCAATTGATGGAAATTTTTCTTCCATCCCGGAGCAGCAGCTCCACGCAGCCGGTGTCCATGTTGAAATGGCAAGCTCTTGCATCGTACTTCATGTTCGTATCCTCCTGAAATCATGTTGTGGCTTATGTCGGTCAATCTATGATTTCGGATTTCATTTTCCACGGACACCCATATTAAATTTTCCGAAGAAAACAAATAATCCGAACCCATCTCCTATCGGAAACAAGTTCGGATTATTTTTGTTTGGTCCGAGTGGCGAGAATCGAACTCACGGCCTCTTGAACCCCATTCAAGCGCGCTACCAAAACTGCGCTACACCCGGATATCTGTTTGCGTTTGCCGCTCACAGCTTGATTAGTATACCCGACTTTTCCCGTTTTGTCAAGCGCTTTTTCCAAATTTCTTATGCCGTTTTTACATTTTGCTTTCCCGGCCTTTGCCCGCCGAAGGGATGCGCGAAAGAGCGTTATTTTCAAAAATCGCTATACACATCTTCCTCGTCATCCTCGCAGATCGGGGTGGTGTCGTCCGGCGGTGCGCCAAACTCTACCGTGGCAAAGGCCAGCGCGAACACGCAGTCTGCCCCGGCATGGAGCAGTGCCTGTGCGCAGGCGGCAGCGGTCGTGCCGGTGGTGATCACGTCATCTACCAGCAGGATGCGCTTGCCCTCCAGTTGCTGCGGCTGTGCCGCCCGGAACGCGCCTGCTACGTTGGCCATGCGCTGCTCCAGCGGCAGACCAGCCTGATGCCGTTTGGCGCGGGTGCGCACCAGCGCCTGCGGTGCCAGCGGCACCTCCATGGCTTTTGCCAGCGGCAGCGCCATCAGTTCCGGCACGTTGTAGCCGCGCTTTTTGCCGGAGGCCGGCACCGGCACGATCAGGTCGTACCCGATAGCTGCCCACGGCACCGGCTGCGGGAGCAGCTCGCCGTACTGTACGGTCAGTTCTCCGCCAAAGGCCAGCTGCACCAGACGGTTGCCCATCTCCACAGCCCGCCACGGCTTGCCCTGATACTTTGTGCTCAGGATGCCGCGCCGCACACAGCCGCTGTAGCGATAGGGCGCAGCTGCACCGGCCAGATTGCTGATATAGTGCTGCGCCGGGTCCAGCCGGATACCCGGCTTGCGGCGCAGCGCTTCCAGCTGCTCTGCGCAGTCCGGGCAATCCCGTACATCTCCCAGCACCCGGCCGCAGAAGGGGCACTCACGCGGGTAGAGCAGCTGCCGTACCGCCCGCAGCGCCCTGCGCCGGGGGTCATAGTAGTCCATCAGTCCTTTTTGACTGCCACGATCACCCGCACGCGCTTGCCTGCTGCGCAGCCAAAGTTATCGTACCAGCCGGTCAGGTAGTAGCCCTCGGAGTTCACCTCGGAAAGTTTGGTGGCATAATACTGACCCTTGTACCACAGGTACACCTGCATATCGTCAGCCGTCTCGTAGCGGATGCCGTTGCTCATCACCGATGCTGCGCCCACCTTGTCGATTTTCATGGGCATCAGCTGGATCATGGCCTTTACCGTGCCGTTCACGTTCTGCCGCACTGCCAGACCGCCCGCCAGCACCGGATACTTGACGGAGGTGGAAAAGCTGGCCTGACTGCCGTTGACGTAGCAGATATAAGTAGCGCCGCCGCCCACAAAGTTGAGGATGGTGCTCATGGGCTGACCAGTGATATCGGCCAGCTGCTTAAGACCGATGCTCAGCAGCGAACCGGAGCTGCTGGTGATGCGGTTCCAGACCGTGCTCAGCAGCGAGCCGTCAATGACGCCCCACAAGATCTCGCTGGTGGTGGGCACCAGCACACTGCGCAGATCATCCGTCACCGTCGTGGTGTTGGTGGTACTGCCGGTGCTGCCGGAGCTGGAAGAGCTGTTCCCGGAGGAACTGCTCCCCGAACCGGAGGAGCCGCTGCCGGTCAGGGTGCCCAGAATGGAGCTGGCGTTGACGGCCAGATTCTTCACATCGTCCAGCACGCCGTATTTCCACAGGTCGCCGGTGACATCGTTCAGGATCAGGCGGTCGATCTGTCCCTGCTCATTCAGCGTATAGTAGCGCACGGTCAGGGCATTCAGCTTTGTCCCCGCTATTCGGCTGGGACGAACCGTCCCAGCCAACCCCTCCGATGTCGTATCCAGAATTTGTACGTCATCGGCCAGAGCATAGTCCCCCAGCGCGGTGGCGGTATCGTTGATGGTGCCGCTGACCGATTTGGACTCGATGGCGGTCACCTGCTCTCCCTCGGGGGTCACGCTGATCTCCACCAGCCAGCCGGTGGGATAGTTCAGGCTTTTGTCGATGTTCACGGTGCGGGTGATGCCATCGGTGCACATCACCGAGATCTTTTGCAGCACGTCTGCGCCGTTATCCTCCACAAGGCTGCGGGTGGCGGTCTGCACCACACCGTAGAACACACTGTCGGCTTCCTCGCCGGTGATCACATCGGCTACCTCGTTGTCCATGCCCAGCAGCAGGGTAACTACTTCGCCCACGCCGCCGCCGTTCAGGGTGGAGATCTTGGACGCCACCGCAGCGCTGCCCAGACTATAGGTGCTGCCCGCCACAGTCAGTGCTGTAGGTGCGCTGGCGCTGGGCGATACCGCGGTAATGCGGCCTGCGGCGCGGCGGGTGTAGATCCACACCGTCTGCAGGCTTTCGCTGTAATAGTACACATCGTACTTGTTCAGCTCTGCCGAAGCGGAGGTCTTATCGTTGCGGTAGACGCTCACCGGCGTAAAGGGCAGCTGGGTGCCCTCCTCCGCCACAAAGGGACCCTTGCGACTCTTGAGCAGCACCGAGGAGGTATCCACCTGACCGTTGGACACCGTAAAGCCCAGCGAGCTGCCGTAGGCGCTGCCGCTGGCGGTGTTGGCGCGCAGGGCGTTGTACAACAGCAGGGTGCACTGCTCGTAGGTCATAGCCTGACCCTGCGTACAGGTCAGCTGATCCCGCAGACCGATCTGCTGCGCCTTGTTCAGCTGTGCCTGCGGGAAGGAGCCGGTCAGGTCGGTGGTCTTATAGCTCAGCAGCTTCAGCACCGCTGCACAGGCTTCCTCCAGCGTGACGGTGTTGTCCGGGCGGAAAGAGCCGTCGGTGTAGCCGTTCATCCAGCCCTGCTGCACCGCAATGCGGATGTAGGGTGCCCACTGGGAGGTGCCGGGCACATCCCGGTACAATGTGCCCACAGTTTCCTGCGCGTCCACGCTCTCCCGGTAGGTGGAAAAGGACACCAGCATTTTGGCAAAGGCACCGCGGGTAACGTTGGCGCCAAGCTCCTGACCGGTGGGCACAGCGCCCAGAGTGATAGCCGTCTGCAGAGCCGTATTGTTGATGCTGGCCGCCGAGACCGGCAGCACCAGCACCGACACCGCAATGCTGACCGCCAGCAGAAATGCGAGAATCCGTTTTTTCATTGGTCGTACCTCTTGTTCTTTGTTTATCACGCCGCCGCGCTCAATCGTAGCGCAATGCTTCAATGGGGTTCAGCCGGGCTGCGCGCCGTGCCGGCAGATAACCGAACAGCACGCCGATGCCCACCGAGATGCCAAAGGCCACCACAATGGAGTTAAAGGAGGGGCTTACCGTAACGGTGGTATCAGTCATGAACATGGGCAGCACCCTGTTCGCCACCATGGACATTACATAGCCCAGCGCAATGCCTAAAACGCCGCCCAGCGCAGAGGTGGTAGCTGCCTCCACCACGAACTGCGCCAGAATGGTGCGTTCCTTTGCGCCCAACGCCTTGCGGATGCCGATCTCGCGGGTGCGCTCGGTGACCGACACCAGCATGATGTTCATAATGCCGATGCCGCCCACCAGCAGCGAGATGCTGGCGATGCCGGTAAGTATCACGATGACCATGTTGATCATCTTGTTCATTTCCTCCAGCCACTCGCTGGCGCTGTACACATAGTAGCCGTTTTCGGTCTTGAGGATCGACAGCAGTTCCTCTTCCATGGTGGTCTTGGCCTCGTTGGCAAGGCTTTCGTCGGCCATCATGGCAGTGTAGCAGTCCACCATGCTCTGGCTGGAAAGCCGCATCACGGTGGTGTAGGGCAGATAAACACAGTCGTCATCACTGCCCTGCTGCATGGTAGGGTCGCTGACCTTGGCAGACAGCACGCCTACAACGCGGAACTTGTTGGCACCGATCTTGAGGGTCTGTCCCACGCCGTTGCCGCCAAAGGCCACGCGGTTGAGGTAATCGCCGATGACGCAGACCTGCTTATTGTCCTGCATATCCATGTACTGCAGGCCGCGTCCCTGAACGATCTGGTAGTTTTTCATTTCGGTAAAGTTTTCGTCCACACCGCTTATGTTGGACCAGCGGTAGCTGGTGGTGCCGATCTTCAGCGTACCGCTGGCGTTGCCGCCGAGGTTGACCTGCGGCGACACCGCCTTGATCAGATTGGAATGCCGCTGGCAGATATCGTACATCTCCTCCACCGGCACGGTGCGGGAGCCATAGCCCCACACCTGAATGCTGAGGGTGTTGGTGCCCAGTGCGGAAAAGCTGTCCCGCATACTTTTGGTCATACCGTTGCCCAGACCCACGATGACAATGACCGCCATCACGCCGATGATGATGCCCAGCATGGTCAGAAAGGTGCGCAGCTTGTTGCTCCACACGTTCTGGATGGCCTGCCGGAAGGTTTCAAAGATCATGCCTGTTCCTCCTTTTCCGGCGTTTCGGGCAGCAGGGTGGGCTGCACCATGGCCTCCGGTGCGTGGGAGTCGCCGTCATACACCACCTGACCGTCCTCCAGCCGGATGATGCGGTCGGCCTGCACGGCAATGGAGTTGTCGTGGGTGATCAGCACCACGGTGTGTCCCTGCTGGTGCAGCTGCTGCAAAAGCCCCAGCACCTCGCGGCCGGTATGGGAGTCCAGCGCGCCGGTGGGCTCGTCCGCCAGAATGACCGGCGGGTTGCGCACCAGTGCCCGCGCAATGGACACACGCTGCTGCTGACCGCCGGAAAGCTGGTTGGGGCGGTTTTTCAGCTTATCGCCAAGCCCCACCTGCTCCAGCACCTCCCGGGCGCGGACATGGCGGTCGGCGCGGGAGATGCCCGCATACACCAGCGGCACCTCCACGTTTTCCATCAGGTTCAGCTTGGGCAGCAGATTGTACTGCTGGAAGATAAAGCCCAGCATCTCGTTGCGGATGGCGGCCAGCTCGTTGCGGTTCATCTTGCCCACATCCCGGCCGTTGAGCCGGTAGGTGCCGTAGGTAGGCACATCCAGACAGCCGATGATGTTCATGCAGGTGGATTTGCCCGAACCGGACTGGCCCACGATGGCCACGAACTCGCCTTTTTCGATTTTCATGGTGATGTGGTCGGCAGCCTTTACCGTGGTATCGCCCATCTGGTAATACTTGCACACCGCATCAAACTCGATCAGAGCGCTCATTCATCCCTCCTGCGTCAATTCACCACAACTGCACCGGCCTCAGCGGGGTCAATGCCTTCTGCCGGCTCTTCAGCGTCCGCTGCGGGTTCTTCGGCGTTTTCGGTCTCCTCCGGCAGCATTTCCTCGCCGCCTTCGGCAGGGTCTGCGGCGTTTTCGGTACCGCCGATCACTTCACCGTCGGAGTAGTCGTAGCCGCCGTCGTCATAGTAGCTGTCGCTGCTCACGGAGCTGGGGTCGTAGGCGATGGTATCGCTCTCGGACAGGCCGCTGGTCACCTGCGTATAGTTGTCGTCGCTGACACCGGTCTTGACCTGGACATACACATAGCCCTCCGGTGCGCTCATGGAATCATCGGCGTTCACGGCGCTGGGAGAATCCTGCCGCACCAGCACATAGCCGCCCCGCACAATGGCGGCGTTAGGCACGGTAAGCGCATTTTTGGCCTGTGCCACCACGATCTCGGCGTTGGCGTTCATACCCGGGCGCAGACCATCGGTCTCGTCAATGCGCACGGTCACCGGGTAGGTGGTGGTACCGCCGCTGGTATCACCCTTCATGGACACACGGGTGACCAGACCCTCGTAGGTCTTATCCTTTACGGCATCTGCGGTCACCTGTACGGACTGCCCCACCTTCAGGCTGCTGACCTGCAGCTCGTCCACGTTGATAGTCATTTCCAGATAACTCAGGTCGTAGATGGTGCACAGGTCGCTGCCGGCGCTCAGGGCATCGCCCACCTTGGCATTTTTCTCGATGATGGTGCCGCTGATGGGCGAGGTGATGGTGTAGTTATCCATAGCGTCCTGCATATTCTGCATGGACAGCTCCGCGCCGCGCAGGGTCTCGGAGGCGGACTGGATGGACTCGGTCAGTTCCTCACCGCTGAGGGTCAGGATGATGTCATCCTTGTTCACGCTGCCGCCCTCCCGCACATTGATGGCGGTGACAGTACCGGAAGTCAGTGCAGTCAGGGTGCGCTCGGCCTGATACTGGAAGTTGGCTGCCGCAATGGAACTGACCCCGTTGATAGTAGCCGTTGCAGCCTGTGCCGTGGTCAGACCGCCCGCATTGGATACCGCAATGGTCACAGTGCGGGTAAGCAGGTTGCCGGTGCTCAGGGCATCGGTGCCGGTCACGGCGGTAATGGTGCCGGGCAGCACCTCAAAGGTGCCGTCCAGCGTGACCTGGGCGGTCTGCCCTACCGAGAAGTTGGCAGCATCCGCAGCCGGGAACTCCAGCACCAGATTCATCTTGGAGCTGTCCCGCACCACAGCCACTTCCTGCCCGCTCTTTACCTCATCGCCCTTGTTCACCTTCAGGCTGCTGACGATACCCACCACTTCGGCGCGGACATACTGGCGGTCGGCAGTCTTATCATAGCTGCGCTGCGCCTGCTGCAGGGTGATGGCTGCCTGCTCCACCTTGGTGGTGGCGTCGGAGGAATCCACCGTATACAGCACAGTGCCCTCCTCCACGATATCGCCCTCTTCAAAGCTGCCGGTCAGCACCTTGCCGGACACCAGCGACTTGACGCTGTAAGTATTGGCAGGTTTCAGCGTGCCGGTGCCGCTGAGCGTGTTGGAGACATTCCGGGTCTCGGGCACTGTCTCCGTATAGGAAGTATCCACATTAGCGGGCTTTGCGCTCTTGGGCTTCAGCAGCCACCAGCCGCCCGCCAGCACCACGATGGCCACCGGCACCAGCCACTTCCAGTTCTTTTGGGCAAATGCCGCCGCACCACCTTTTTTCGGTGCAGCCGCTGCGTCCTGCTGCGGGTCGGCGGGCTGTTTAGACTTGTTCCAGATCATTCTTGCCGTTCCTCCTAGGTTCTTTTATGACAAGATGCTTTTTTGTAAAAAGCACCCATCAGAAACTCTTATTTGTAGTGTATCGCATTTTGCCCCGATAAACAAGCGTCCAATTTTCGTTTCACGGCATTTCCACAAAGTTTCAGCTTTTTTTAACAAAAAGGCTGCTGCACAAAATCACTGTGCAGCAGCCTTACGGGTAATTATATTACAGCGGCTCAGACCTCAAAGTTGGGGTCGTCCTTCAGCATATGGATGTTGGACATAAAGGCGCTCTGCTCGGGGTCGGTGAACTCGGCATCCTTCACATACTTGTTCAGCACAGCTGCGGTGCGCACGGGGTCGGCAATAGTGCCGGCACCGCCGATGCAGCCGCCGGGGCAGCCCATGCCCTCCAGCAGATAGCCATTGTACTTGCCGGCCTTGGCCAGCATCAGCAGCTTCTTGCAGTCGGCCAGACCCTGTGCGGATGCGATCTTGACCTCCATATCGGGGTGCCATTCCTTGATCTTGTTGGCAACGGCATTGGCAACGCCGCCGGACTGTGCAAAGCCGCGGCCTGCAGCAGAGGCGGAGCAGAGTGCTGCCTCGTTCTCATCCACTTCCAGCAGATCGATGTCCAGATCCTTGCCCTCGATGATACCGGCCAGCTCCTCAAAGGTCAGCACAAAGTCCACGTCAGAGCGGACCGTGCGGCGGGAAGCTTCCAGCTTCTTGGCGGCGCAGGGGCCGATGAAGCACATGCGGGCGGTGGGGTCTTTCTGCTTCATCATGCGGGCGGTGAACACCATGGGGGTCATGGTCATGGAGATGTTCTTGGCAAGGCCGGGGAAGGCATTCTTTGCCATCATGCTCCATGCCGGGCAGCAGGAGGTAGCCATGAAGTCCAGCTTCTCGGGCACTTCCTCCAGGAAGTCGTGTGCTTCGTCCACGGTGCACAGGTCGGCACCGATGGCAACTTCCACCACGTCACAGAAGCCGATGGCCTTCAGGGCGGACTTCAGCTTGCCAGTAGAAGCCAGAGAGGGGAACTGGTTGATAAAGGCGGGAGCGACCAGCGCATAGATGCGGTCACCGCGGTTGAAGCCCTGGATCAGCTGATAGATCTGACCCTTGTCGGCAATGGCACCGAAGGGGCAGTTCACCAGACACTGACCGCAGGAGACGCACTTGCTGTAATCGATCTCGGCACGGCCCAGCTCGTCAGAGTGGATCGCACCCATGCCGCAGGCAGCGGCGCAGGGACGCTCGGTCTTGACGATGGCGTTGTAGGGGCAGACGCTGACGCAGCGGCCGCACTTGATGCACTTGTCCTGATCGATGGTGGAACGGCCGCTCTCCCAAGTGATGGCCTTCTTGGGGCACACTTCCATACAGGGGTGTGCAAGGCAGCCCTGACACAGGTCAGAGACCTTGACCAGCTTTTCCGGGCAGCGGTTGCAGGCAAACTTGATCACGTTGACCAGCGGGGGATCATAGTACTTATCGGCGATGGAGGCGTCCTCCAGACCGGAGACCACGCTGTTGTGCTCGTCCATGCGGCGGGTGGGCAGGCCCATGGCCAGACGAACGCGCTCCTCGACGATGGCGCGCTCGAGGAAGATGTCCTTGCGGAGCTTGCCTTCCTCACCGGGGATGATGGTGTAAGGGATCTTGCGCATCAGGTGGTTGGCCTGCTCGCCCTTGACGTTGGCGTAGGCCATCCGTGCCACCTCGGTAAAGACCTGGCGGCGGATCTGGATGACCGTCGTATTGATTCCTCTGAAACTCATTCCAATCTCTCCTTGCTTTGAAACAACAGAACAAAAAACCGCTCTGACACGGCTTTTCTCCGGGGCATTTGGTACTGGGCTGCTGCAAACAGCCGGATGCTCCGAATAATCCACTTTTATTGTAGCATAAACCCTTCGGGAAGAAAAGGGAAAAACTTAAAATTTGTTATGAAATTCACAACTGGTACATCTTGCACAAATGCGAACAAATGGATTTGTACAAAACAGCAAAGAAACGGCTAAGATTTACACCATCTCGGCCCGGACGCGCTCGCCGTCGTAGCTGCCCAGCCGGACATGGACGATCTCGCCGCTCTTATGGCCCGGGGCCGAGACCACGACGGGAACATACAGCCGGGTGTAGCCGGTGAAGAGGGTGCCGGAGAGGGGGGTCTCCAGCAGAACGTCGTCCTCGCTGCCCTCGCAGCCGGCCAGCACCTCGCGGCGGATGTCCTCCGCGATGGCGTTCATCTCCCGGCTGCGGGCCTGCTTTTCGCGCTCATGGACCTGGTCGGGGAAGTCGTAGGCGGGGGTGCCGCTGCGGCGGGAGTAGGGGAAGACGTGGACTTTCAGGAAGCCGATCTCCTTCAGGAACGCGCAGCTCTCCCGGAAATCTTCCTCCGTCTCGCCGGGGAAACCGCAGATGCAGTCGGTGGTGAAGCTGACCGTAGGCGGCGCGGAGCTGGCGGACCACCTCGGCGTACTGCTCGGCGGTATAGACGCGGCGCATCCGGCGCAGGGTGGCGCTGCAACCGCTCTGCAGGCTCAGGTGGTACTGGGGGCAGAGCTTGTCCACTGCCGCCAGCCGGGTGATGTACTCGGGGGTCAGCATATCGGGGTCAAGGCTGCCCAGCCGGATACGCTCGATGCCCTCCA
>OHHY01000921.1_pt1 | contig 12071 bp, 7 predicted proteins | sample 1568101 | NCBI WGS metagenome assembly OHHY01 (sample SAMEA3879605, study PRJEB24766) | human gut metagenome | biome: human-associated habitat; feature: feces | place: USA | collected 1985/1987
TGAACGCCCCCACCACGATGGAGCACTACTATCAGGCGCAGGGCAACTGGCTGACGGCGCAGAACCGAAAGAAGTGACTGCTGTTTTCCACTACAACTCAAAAAGATGTTGAAAACCAAACGAAAAGGAGATTCACCATGAAAAACGAAACGACTGTCCGCACCGAAATCCACTATGCACAGGCCGGGGACTATCAACTGCCCCTACTCACCCTGCCGCAGATCGACAGCCGCGAACCTCTGGGCAAGTACGCCCGGATGCGCCTGACCTACCTCAAGACCCAACGGCCGGTGCTGTATAACCGAATGCTTCTGAACGGTTCGCTCTGGCCGCATTTGCAGGATACCCAGAAAACGGCCTGCGCGTGGCTGGAACGCACGATGACCACTCTGTTAGACAAGTACCCCGCGCCGGACAAAGAGCGCGCACAGCTTCTCTGGGTGGCGCACATGAACGGGCTGAAAGCGCAGGCTGAAGAGGTAGTGGTGAGGGAAGTCGTGTATGCAGAATGAAACCACGATTCATCTTGTCTATCCATCCAAACATGATATAATGGAACAAAGGAGCGTGATACCATGAGCCCAATCGAAGTCCCTGCAAAAATCCAGTTGGTCGAAAAACGTGAAACACGCACAAGCCGTGGAATGCTCTCAAAGGGCTGGTATCATGTAGATGATCAGCTTGTTATGGTCAAGGGCAACTCCATCACAGAGGCCGGAACCGCTGGGTATGAGCCGTATTCTGAGGTGATGGCATCGCTGATTGCGCAGGTGCTGAATTTGCCCCATGTAGAATATACGTTGATGCCTGCCAAACTCTTTCCCGACATTCAGACCTATTCCTGCGATGTGGTCAGCGTCTGCCCCAAGTTCACAACGGACGATGAACAGCTGTATCATTTTGCAGACTTGGCTGATGCCCATTTCCTTGCCAGCGGTCGAGCCGCTTCACCGGAAGCATTGTTCCAGTATGCGATAGAACTATATGGTAAGAAGTGGCTTTATCAAATGCTGGCATTTGACGCCTTTATCGGCAACGAAGACCGCCACGAAAACAATTTTGATGTGATCGTCCGGGATGGAAAAAATTATGCTCCGCCTATTTACGACAATGGCGGTAGTCTGCTTGCATGGGCAACCGATGAAGAATTGACTGACACGAAGCTCCGTTATCAGTTCGACAAAGCCAAACCGTTCCGCAGTCACCATGCCCAGCAAATCAAGATGATCGATGAGCCTGTGCTGCCAACGCGTGACTTGGACGAGTTGTATAGTGAAATCATTCAGTCCATCTCGCCTATTCTTGCATTGTTGAGCGAAAAAAGAGCATCTGCGATCCGTCAATACCTGAAATACCGTCTGCACTACCTGAAAGCCGCCATGGGGTGATAAAATGGCCTATCTGAAATTGATGATGGATGAAAAAGAAATTGCACACCTAAGCGAAGATGGGCAGTCTCTTTGCGCAAATGAGGACGTGCCGCAGTACAGCCTCCCACTGAACCTTTTCATCGGTGACAAACGTGAAGTTCCATTGGTTGATGTGGTGGTTTGGGCAAAGAAACGAATCTTTCCGAAAAATCGGATGGACTGCAAGGAAATTCTGAAAATGATGGGTCTGCCGGACTACAATGCATGGGAAATCGTCAAACGCACCAACGCCTGCCTGATGGAAGACCCCTATTGGCTGCGATTCAGCGAGGATGAAACCTTTGAGGACACCACACGCGGACGAGCCAGAAAAATCATGAACGAAAATCAAAAGAGCAGCTGATACCAAAAAGCCAAACCTCACCGTACATCCTGTACAGCTTGAGGTTTGGCTTTTCTCTTATCATCCTTCACCAGCGCGAGCGATGGTTGATTATTTTATCAGCTTAATCCAGAGAGTGACCGCATTACAAGGTCGATGTCCTGATTTTCCAGTTCCTGAATGATGTGCAGGTAGGTTTTCTGCGTGGTTGTCATGCTGGAATGCCCCAGCCTCCTTGCTACGCTTGCAATGGATACCCCTGCAAACAAAAGCACCGAAGCGTGGGTATGCCGCAGACCATGTACCGAGATGACCGGGATCTTGGCCCGGTCGCAGTGCCGTTCCAGAACATCGTTAACAGTGGAATTGTAGGCGTGTTCCTTAAACACGAAAATCGGCTTATCTTCAGGAACGTCTTTTACCAGTGCTGCGAACTGAATCACCGTCTGCCAGTCAATTTGAATTTTACGGACAGACGATTTATTTTTTGTCGGCAGAAATCCGCCGTTCCCCTTATAATCCCATGTTTTATTGATGGAAAGCATCTGGTGCGAAAAGTCAAAATCCGCAGGAGTGATCGCCAAAGCTTCGGAAAAGCGGATGCCGGTTTTGGCGATCAGCAAAATCATCCAGTCCCAGTTGAGTTTTCCCTGTAGATCCAAGTCGCTCAACAAAAGATGCAGTTCAAACTGGTTCAGGTATTTCACCTTTTTAGGCACCGGGGGCTTGCCTTTGATGATCGCTTTTCGGGTTGGGTCTTTCACGATCAGTCCATCATCCACAGCATCCATGATGGCGCCTTTCAGTTGATGGTGGAAGTCCATCGTGGTCTGACGCTCGTGGCCTACGGCATAATCGTTCAAAAGCTGCTGATAGGTCACTCTGGAAACCTCACAGAGTTTCAAAGTAGGAGCAAGTTTTTTTACCCAAGAAAGGGTCATTTTGTACTTATCCAATGTAACCGGGCGAACTGCACCCTCTTTGTATACAGCAACCCACTGCTCATAATAATCGCAGAACAGGTTGTTTTCATTCATTTCGTTTAACACGTTTTACCTCCAAAATCGGTTTTATATGCTCACGCTGATGAAGGGTGATAAGGGTATCCAGATGCTCAAAGTATGCGCCAATGGCAGCTTGTTCATCTACTGAATGCGGCATCGCAAATTTTGTTTTTGAAACAAGTTTCCAATCCGCTCTTGGCATCTTTGTTCCAGTCGATTGATTAGCAACCCCGTCAAATTGCTGGCTCTGTACCAATCGGTATAGAAAACTGCTATCTGTGTTTTGAGGTTGCAAAACCCAAAAATCTCCTACGGCAAGGCCATTAAATGACGCTAAAAGCCAATTTTGTAGATACGGACGAAGTTTTCCGTAAAGAACATCTCCCTTATGAAATACAATGCCCACTTTTTCGCTTTCTTTTAATTTTATATCTTTATTAAGCCGGCCAGCACCTGAAATAATGTCCTCGTATTCAACACGCGGAAGTCCTTTTTTATCACTCATGACAGAGGAACGTACCGCTATTTCTTCAAACTTACGCTGTTCCCAAGTAGGTGTGTTTTGGGATTTTGGCGCGAAAAAAGAGCCGAGGACGCGCCTCGGCTCTTGGTCAGCAGGGTGATTTTGCACCCATTTTATGATTCTTTCGGCATTTTCAGGTCAAATCCGCCACTTACGATGAACTCGCGCAAGAGTTTATCATACTTGACAGGCACTTTGGGAGGAATGAGTTTTGTCCCCTCAATTGCCTCAAAATATGCCTTTGCTTTTGCCTTGTCCACAGTGGCTTTCAAGTCATCAAAACGTCCGAACTCGTTGATGTTGGCTTCGGTGATATTTGCACGCATGAATGCCCGCAGCTTCTTTTCGTCCAAGCCGAAAACTTCAGCTACTTTGTGGATCTGGTCGTTCTGCTTTTGGGCGATGTACTCGGCAATGTACTCCCGCAAGGTCTTTCCCGGCTGCGGAACCACTGCGCCGCTTTGAATGTCGTGCAGGAAAATATTCGCATATTTCTGTTCTTCCTGCGAGAGGGTGGCAAAGGTCTTGTGCAGCTCCGTTTCGGCCTGATGGATGGCTTCTGCTTCTGCACCCTCCTGATAGAAAATTTTCAGGTACTTTTCAAAGCGGGAGTTCATGTAATCCGTGTCGATGTCAGCAGTATCAATGGTGGTCAGATAGCTGTTCACCGCATAGGGAACGTCATCGTCCGGGTCATTTTCACCGCCATCTGGATTCGGCGTGAACAGCTCTTTATAGCGGAGTGCCAAAACTTTGAACGCTCTCTCGTCAAAGTCCGCATGAAGTTCCGTTTTCTCATCTGTATCCTCGTTGATGATCACAATGGGCTTATCCCACTCGAAGCCCTGCACCTTGGCTGCTTCCAGATTTTCGTTGAAGGACTGGAACAGGTCGGCAAACTTTTTGCGCTCTGCCATATCCGCAGGGATCTGCGAAAACTCTTCAATGCCCGCCGACACAAACATATCTTTGATCTCCGCATAGAGGGCATTCAGTTTTTCCACGTTCTTGTCCAGTTTATCTACAAACAGGCCAAACGGTTTATCGCCGGAATACTCTTTTACCGCATCTGCGATATTTTTCTCCATCGTGTGCGGACGGCGGTAATATTTGATGGTGCCAAACTGTTTGTCATCGCCAAACAGTCGGTTGGTGCGGGAGAACGCCTGAATCAGATTTTCGTATTGCAGCATTTTATCCAGATACAGGGTGTTGATCCACTTGGAGTCAAAGCCTGTCAGCATCTGATCCACCACGATCAGCAGATCAAGCTGTTTTTCCGGGGTGCGCTCGATGCGCTGGTAGGGCAATTTGTGCGCCAGCCGTGCCGCAATGTCCTTTTTCATCTTGGCAAAGGTCGGAATGCAGAAGTCCTGTCCATAGCGGGCGTTATAGTCTTCTACGATCTCTTTTAGCCCTTCTTCTTTGGTGATGCCTTTGCCGTTGTTGTCAATGTTGGGGTCAAATAGTGCGGTGACTTTCAGCCATGGTGCGGCTTCTCTGAACCTCTTGTAATATTGGATGGCTTCCGGGATGCTGGAGGTTGCAAAAATGGCATGAAATTTGCTGTTGCGGCTCTGGGTCTGCCAGTTCTCGCAAATGTCCTCCACCACGGCTTTCTGGTGTTCTTCGCCCTCATACTGGGTGTTGGGAATATAATCCTCGATGCCCTTTATCTCCTCACCGAGCGCATCTTTTCCGCCTGCCATCGGCAGATTCAGATACTTATAAAACACCTTGTTCTTCTGTGGGTCGGCCAGAGCTTCGTCCACAGAATATGCCTTTGCTTTTTCCAGTGCGACCGCTTTCCGCAAGTCGCTGTCCTTGAAGGTCAGCACCTTGTACGGGTCAAAGCCCAGCACGTTGCGATCCCGGATGCCGTCTGCAATGCTGTACCGATGCAGTTCGTTGCCGAAAACGGTGGCGGTGGTGCTCATTTTCTTCTGGTTTTCACCTTGGATTGGCGTGCCGGTAAAACCAAAGAACAGTGCTTTCGGGAATGTATGCTTGATGGTCTGCATCATATCGCCAAAGGTGGAGCGGTGGCACTCGTCCACGATAAAAACCAACCGCTTTGCGTTGATTAGCGCAATGTCGTTGGGGTTCAGCTTGTTTTGTGCATCATCCTTGATGTTGCTCATCTTCTGGATGGAGGTGACGATCAGCGTATCGGACGGCGAAGTGCTTTTCAGCTTGCCTACAAGAACATCCGTGTTCTCGGTAGCCTGCACCTCCTCGTTTTCCTCTGCAAAGTTGCGGTATTCTTTCAGGCTCTGGGTACCCAACTCGATTCGGTCCATCAGAAAAATCACTTTGTCCGCATCCTTGGAAGATGCAATCAGTTGAGCGGACTTGAAAGAAGTCATGGTCTTGCCGGAACCTGTAGTGTGCCAGATGTAGCCGCCGCGCTGCTGGTCATTCTCCCATTTTGCCTTGGAAACAGCATCCGAAATCTTGCTGGCCGCATAGTATTGATAGCTGCGCATCACCTTCAAAATGCCATCGGAACCATCGGCCACAGTATAAAAGCCCACCAACATATGCGCCATCGGAATAGACAAAAGTGCCGTTGTAACGTCTTTCCAGTCGTTCATCGGCTCGTTGTAGAAGTCCGCCCAATGGAAATAGTAGCTTTTGTTGAATTGTCCTTCCGGGCCGGGATTGGCAAAGTAGACCGTTTCTTCCGGGTTCATGGCCACAAAAATCTGCACCAGCGAGAACAGTCCCGTAAAAATGCCCTCTGCCGCGTATTTTTCGATTTGGCGGCAAGCTTCTGCTACTGAATTTCCGCTTCTTTTTAACTCGATATGAATGACCGGCATCCCATTGATGAGCAGCATCAAATCGCCGCGGCGGTCATTCAAAATTTTGGACTTGGTGGGGAACTTTGGCTGCTCTGCGATCTGGTAGCGGCTGAGTCCGGCTGCAATTTCCAGTCGGTCATAGATTTTCAGGGACACTTCTTTGCCGAAATTCAGCTTATCGTCAGGATTGTCACGCTTGATAAGCACACTTTTGCCGTTGATAAATTTATTCAGCTTCATCGGCGTTTTCGCGTTCATGACCTGTTCCATGATCTGCTGCATCTCGCCATCCGTCAGCGGATAATCGTTCAGTCGGTCAATGCCGCGGTTGTTCTCAAAAAGGATGTTCGCCCAATTCTGGATCAGCTGCTGTTCGGTGTAGTTCTTCAGCACACCATCTTTCCAGCCGCGTTCTATCAGGAGCTTTACCACCGCCTCTTCAAAATCGGCTTCTTTTGTAAACGCCATAACGAACTCCTTTCGACTTTGCAAAAAGCACCTCTCTGCGAAGGCTTTTCTAATTTGTACAAGCTTTTCCAGCTTACGCTGATGAAGGGTGATAAGGGTGTCGAGATTATCCAACAATAATCCAAGTTTATATTGTTCTTCAACCGTAGGAACAGTAACTTCGATTTTAATGAAATCGGATTCATGTATACGCCACTGACCATAAATTACACCTTGACGCCACTTGACCATTTCATTGATGAAATCTTTCCTGATAAGCCGTCGTCCTAGAAAATCCGAATCGGCAATTCCTGTTGGCTTAAAAATACTGTAGACAGGTGAAATACTTGCTTTTCCGTACTTGTTCAATCCAATTGATCCAGTTTCCAGATTATTAGAACTATAAATAAAATCACCAAATTTTGTTTTCTTATATAATTTGCTCGCTGTGTCGTTGACCAAAGCGCTTCTATCATATCGTTCGCCTTTTGGTGCAACTCCTTCATTTGCAATGAATGCCATAAGTGGGTATTCATCACTCATTGGAGCCTGTTCATTACGTTCGGTTAGTAGTTCTCCAACCTTACGCTGTTCCCAAGTAGGAGGAAACGCACACTTTCAGCTGTCATTTTCCGTCATCTGCCGAATAGTCGTTGAAAAATCCACTCTCATTTTCGCATTTGCGGATCAAATTTTGCTTTTTGACCATCGATAGCCTTAAAACGCAGCTGTTCCAAGCGTCTGACATTGCTCTGCTTTTCGCTTCTCGTCCACTTTTGCATGTTCTGAACGAACAGAACAAATTGCATTGCAACTCAATTAGAAAACTATCGCCAATACGTTTATCTTTTGATTATGAATAAATCCGGTTGCTTATTTTTATACAAACATCTTTTCAAGACAGGATTTCTTGATGTTTTGCAGCTTTTCCAACTTACGTCGATGAAGGGTGATGAGGTGGTCGAGACGAGCAAGATAATGCCCAATTTGTATTTGCTCGTCCTTGCTTGGCAACAGCAACTCAATGTCCATTAGTGTTTCTGCGTTGAGTTTAGCACGACCTCCACCTACCAAAAGTGATTCAATATCTGCCTGACTTATTGCATAGGCAAGGAATTGATTATCTGCACAAGCACACTTTCCTTGAAGAACGTGGGCGTGATTATTTACCCAAATACGCCCTTTTACGCACTTTACGGGATAATTTTTGAGGTCATTTGCTCCGTCCTCTGCGACAAGAATAAACTCGCCATCGTGGGTATATCCTTCAACATAATCTTGTATTCCGTTTGCTCCATAATAAGGAGTTGTTCCCGCAACTCGTAAACTTGCGGCAACAGGAATACGCAAATTATCGTATCTGTCAGTTACTTCTCTAACCTTACGCTGTTCCCAAAGGTCAGTAAAACCCTTAAAGCGAATTTCTGGCACCGATGCGCCATTTTTCGGGAACATCTTGTCCAACATGGACTTTTTGATATTCACCAGCTTCTCATACTTACGCTGATGAAGGGTGATAAGGGTGTCAAGTTTCTTCAATAGCCTGCCGATTTTTTCTTGCTCCACCTTATCTTCTGGCATAGTTGTGTCAATATCAAAGAAATCATCTGCCGAGATATTCAGCAAGCCGTGATTTCTTGCGCCCTCTGCCGCACGCTCGGCAACGCCTCGATGCCAACGGTCAGTATCATAAAACACTGTCATAAAATCCGAGTCATCTTTTTCGGGATGCTTTAGTGCAAACACGATATAAAGCGTCGACAAAACGCCTTTTTCATACCAATCAAGCCGTTTAACAGCACCAAATGGGTATCCGTCCGAAGTGCTCTTGTTATAAGCAAATTCGCCGTTGTAGACCAGATAATAATTGCTCACATCACGACTGGCAACACGATTATTGAAATATGTGATCTGGTCAACCAAGCCGTCTTGTGCAGAAATTGTTAGCGGCAACCGCGATTCGTTATTCGTGTTTTTTCGGACAACTCTTTCAAACGCATCCCCTAACTTACGCTGTTCCCAAGGGTCAGTGAAGCCCTTGAACCGGAGGGCAGGTTTCTTCTCGTTATCCTGCATAATCATTCACCTCCCAGCAACTTTTTGAGTTCTGCAATGCCCTTCATGTCAAATTCATTTCCCTGTAAATCGTCCAGAAGCCCCAGCAGTTCATGCTCTGTGCTGGCGATCTGGCTTTCCACGTCCTCAAAGGTGGTTTCGTATTTCTTGCAGACGGCATCCAACTGCTTCACAAAATCGTCCAGAACGGCATCCGGCAGGCTGTTCAGATTTTCCATCAGGGGCAAGATCCACTTGCGGTGCAGCAGGTCACGCACTTCTTCATCGGTCAGGCGTTCAATCACGCCTTTGGTGCGCTGGTGGAGGGCGGCACTGTCGTCCTTGACCTGCTTTTTCAGGGTCTTTTCCTCGGCAAACAGCGCGTCCACATCTTTCAGGATGCTCAAGGTAGCTGACTCTACCTCCCGCGCCTTGATGGCCTTTTTGACCTCAGCGGCAACAAAGGCACCATCGTTGACAAAATCCTGTTCCTTGTCCTCCTCGCTCAGTTCGTCCAGATAGCTTTCATACTCGCCTGCAATTTCGGCAAGGCGAGTTTCTTTTGCCCGCAGTGCTGCCACTTCCTCGTGCATTTTAACGCTCTGCACCAGCTCAAAGGGCAGCACATGACCCACCCAGCCGTCCTGTACTTCGGCATCCTTTTTCAGCACCATGTTGGGGTCTACCTGCTTGGTTGCGGCAAAACCCTCGGTCTGGATGATTTCAAGGTCAATGGCGATTTTCTTCCAGTCATCGTCCAAAAGCTGGTATGCTGCATAGCGGTCAACCAGCGAAATCTCTGCCAGCCGTGCAAAGATTTCCCGGCTCAGGCGTTCTTCCTCGCTGGCTGCATTCAGCTGCGTCATGCCATCGATCAGCGCAGACTTCAAGTAGGCATCAAAGTCACTGAAAGCATTCTGGAAGGCGGTCTTGAATGCCACTACATCCGGGTGGTTCAGAACTGCGTTTTTCAGGTTTTGCACATTCAGACGGCAATAGGCTTCGTTGTCCGGGCTGAACAGCGCCGCTTTCAGGTGCGGGAATGCTGTCCAGTAGGCAGACAGGTCTTGCAGTTCGGCCTCGGGAATGCCGCCAAACATGGAAGCGTAGATATCCCAGCTCTCAGCCTTTTCCGAGGAATCCACATACCGGGGGATGTTCAGGTTGTAATCATTCTGGATAATCTCTGCGCGGGATACTCTGCGTGCGAACTTTTTGATTTTCTCCGGGCGTTCCTTGTAAGCATCCACAATGCGTTTGATGTCACAGGCACGCAGCTTATTGTTTTTGCCGTCCTTCTCAAAGCCCTTAGACGCATCAATAATCAGAACGTCCGAATCCTTTTTATTCTTCCGCAGCACCATGATGATGGTGGGAATGCCTGTGCCGAAGAAAATATTGGCGGGCAGACCGATGATTGCATCAATGTTGTTGTGGTCAATCAGATTTTTGCGAATTGTACCTTCTTCACCGCCACGGAATAGAACACCGTGGGGCAGAACGATGGTCACAATGCCGTCATTGCGGATGTGATACAGGTCGTGCAGCAAAAAGGCGTAGTCTGCCTTGCCTTTGGGGGCAAGGCCGTAATCCGAAAAGCGCGGGTTGTTCTCTTTGTCGTTCGGATTCCACGCCTGCGAATATGGGGGATTTGATACCACCGCATCCACAAACAGCGGGTCGTAGGTGTTGACCGGGTCGTTTTCTTCAAAGTACGGCCAATCTTCCTCCAGCGTATCGCCGTTGCGCGTTACAATGTTGTCGGGCAGAATGCCGCGCATGACAAGGTTCATGCGGGTCAGGTTGTAGGTGTTTTCCTTCAACTCCTGTGCGTAGTATTTGATGTTGTTGCCATTGCCCATATACCGTGCGGCACACTGACCAATGTTGATCAGCAGTGAGCCGGAACCGCTGGTGGGGTCGTAAATTTTGATCTCTTCCCGGTCTTTCAGGTGGTACGCCACGATTTCAGACATGAGCAGCGAAACTTCGTGCGGCGTGTAGAACTCGCCGGCCTTCTTGCCTGCGTTTGCTGCAAAGTTGCTGATCAGATATTCGTAGATAAAGCCGAGAACATCATAATCCTGCTTGCCGTCCATGGGAATATCTTTGATGAGATAGATCAGGTCGCGAATGGCCTTTGTCCGCGCACCGGAGCTTTCACCCAGTTTGGACAGGCCGGTTTGCAGCGTAGCAAAGACACCGTCAAACACCTTTTTGTGGTGCGGGTCGATCAGTCGACTGAATGCCTGTAATGCCACCGTTACGTCGTCAGCCTTGAAGTCGCTGCCTTTGCTGATCCATGTGGAAAACAGATTTTCATAGGCGATAAAATAGCCGACATTCTTCCGAACGGTATCCAGCGTTTCGGCATCGTCTTCGGTCAAATCCGGCAGATATTCGTCTGTCCAGTCATTCTCTTTCAGCCATTTGACTTCCTTGTCCGACAGAAATTTATAAAACATGAAGCCCAGAATGTAATCCTTGTACTCGTTGGCTTCGATTTTAGAGCGCATCTTGTTGGCAGATTCCCAGATTTTCGATGCGAGTTGCTGCTTGTTCATGCTATTCCTCCCAGTGGCCTACAATAGGGCGTTTTTAGAATTTTTTAATCGGACAGCCCCTCCGATTTTATGCGTGTGTTCATTGAACCAATTATACAAAAGTGCCACCCGGTTTGCAATGCGAATGAAAAGTTTCTCAATCGCATTCGCAGAACCATAACCGTGGCAAGCAGAGCCTTTGTGCGCACAAAGGCTAAATTCGCACGCAGAATTAAAATTCTGCTGTGTTCATTCGCTTGTTGGGATGCAATCCCAATCCCTGTAATCATCACAATTCCGTGATGGCTGCGCATTCCTGCGGTGTGCTGAAAGAGCGTTTTGCAAAAAACGCGTAGCCTGCATCCATCGGATGTAGTTCAAGGGTTTGGGATTTCCCAACAAGCATTTTGCAACGCAAAATGGTCTTTGTATATACGAAGACACTGCTTGCTACGGCTATGAAAGCCTTTTGAATTGCAAAATGATTTTTCAGTTGCTATACTGGGCTTATCAAAGTTTTTTCGGGAGGACGTCGCAGTGACCGCACAGACAATGCAAATCGGGAGCAGACCTTGCCGCATTTACGGCGAAGCCCATGCAGAATACCTACTGCTCCAAATGACCGGCGAACACGAGCTGCAAAGCATGGACAGCGAGGTTGCCGCTATTGCACAGAGTGCGCACCACTTTCTGTTTGCGGCTATTCCAGTGGAAAGCTGGAACGATGCACTTTCTCCGTGGGAAGCCCCTGCTGTGTGGGGAACGCAAGGGTTTGGCGGCAATGCTATGGACACCCTGCGCTTTCTGATAGAACAGGTCATCCCCACGCTGAAGCGGCAGTTCCATCTCCCGGAAAACGTCAAAATCATTCTGGGCGGCTATTCACTGGCCGGGCTGTTTGCGTTGTGGGCATCCACCCAGACTGATCTGTTCTATGGTGTCG
>OHHY01000932.1_pt1 | contig 11973 bp, 9 predicted proteins | sample 1568101 | NCBI WGS metagenome assembly OHHY01 (sample SAMEA3879605, study PRJEB24766) | human gut metagenome | biome: human-associated habitat; feature: feces | place: USA | collected 1985/1987
AAAGAAATCCCGGCCCACATGGTTGAACACGCCGTCCACAATGACCTTCTGGCCCCGGGCGTGGCAGTTGGCCACGAACTCCCTGAACTCCTCGTTGGTGCCCAGGCGGCGGTCCACCCGGCGATAATCGATGGTATCATAGCCGTGGGAGCCGCTCTCGAACAGCGGGCCGATATAAATGGCCGTGCAGCCCAGGTCTTTGGAGGCGTGCTCGGCCCAGGCGTTCAGCTTTGCGAACGCGCCCGGTGTGGGCCGGCCGTCGTTTTCGTGCGCACAGCCGCACAGGCCCAGCGGATAAATGTGATAAAAAACTGCGGTATCATACCATGCCATAGTTACTCTCTCCCATATCATTTCTTCTGCCGCCCAGCAGCGGCAGGCTCAGTATACCACAAACTCCGCCAATTGTGTGGATATTTGATAAATTTTCTACATAGTCTCTGTTAAAATCAGCAAGTGTGATGATTTTGATTAAAAATTATTGGTAAATATGACCGGGTGTATCCCGTTGAGAAAAGGAGAAATCTGCATGAATTTTCCCACCATCGACCGCTCGTTCTTTGCGGGCGAATGCTTTGATGCCTACCGTGTGCTGGGCGCGCACCCCTGCCGGGATGACTTTGGGCAGGAGGGCTGGCGGTTTGCCGTGTGGGCCCCGGGTGCTGTGGCTGTGGAGATCTGCGGCGGCTTTGACGGCTGGGGGCCGGGCGTTCCCATGCAAAAGGCTGACACCGGCGTGTGGAGCGGCTTTGTGCCCGGCCTTGCCGAGGGAGAGCTGTACAAATACCGCATCCATGGCAAGGATGGCAGCACCGTGATGCGGGCTGACCCCTACGCCTTTTCCACCGAGCTGCGGCCCGGCACGGCCAGCAGACTGGCCCGGATGGACTTTGCCTTTGACGATTCCAGCTGGATGGAGCGGCGGGACAAGTGCCGCAACCTGCCCCTGAACATCTACGAGTTCCATGCAGGCAGCTGGAAGCACAGGCCCAACGCCACCCGCGAGGACGGCTCGGACGGCTGGTACAATTACCGGGAGCTGGCCCGGGAGCTGATCCCCTGGCTGCTGGATCACCGCTTCACCCATGTGGAGCTGCTGCCGCTGGCAGAGCATCCCTTTGACGGCAGCTGGGGCTACCAGACCACCGGTTACTTCTCTGTCACCAGCCGCTACGGCAGCCCCGCCGACTTTGCGGCCTTTGTCAACGCCTGCCACCGGATGGGCATTGGTGTCATCATGGACTTTGTGCCCGTCCACTTTGCCGCCAACGGCGACGCGCTCGCCAACTTTGACGGCACCCACCTCTACGAGTACGACAGCGATGTGGGCCACAGCGAGTGGGGCACCTGCAACTTCAATTATTACCGCCGGGAGGTGTGCAGCTTCCTGAACAGCGCCGCTGCCCTCTGGATGGATGTCTACCACTGCGACGGCATCCGGATGGATGCCATCTCCCGTGCCCTTTATTGGCAGGGCGACCCCAACCGCGGCGTGAACGAGGGCGCTGTTACCTTCCTGCGGAACCTGAACCACGGCCTGAACGAGCGCTGGCCCACCGGCATCTACACCGCTGAGGACTCCACCAACTTCCTCAAGGTCACCGCCCCCACCCGCTACGACGGCATCGGTTTCGATTATAAGTGGGACATGGGCTGGATGCACGACACGCTGGATTATTTTGCCACGCCCTTTGGTGAGCGGCCCGATGCCTACCACAAGCTGACCTTCAGTATGCAGTATTTCTATAATGAGCTGTATCTGCTGGCACTCAGCCACGACGAGGTGGTGCACGGCAAAAAGACCATCATTGATAAGCTGTGGGGCACCTACGAGGAAAAATGCGCCCAGCTGCGCACCCTTTACTTCTACATGTACACCCACCCGGGCAAAAAGCTGAACTTTATGGGCAATGAGCTGGGGCATTTCCGGGAGTGGGATGAGAAAAAGGAGCTGGACTGGGGCCTGATGAAGTATCCCTTCCACGACAGCTTTCAGAAATATTTTGCCGAGCTGGGCCGCCTGTATGCCACCGAACCCGCCCTCTACGATGGCGAGTACAACCCGAACTGCTTTGAGTGGATCGCCTGCGAGAGCCGGGACGAAGGCGTGTACGCCTGGCTGCGGAAGGGCGCGGGCCAGACCATCCTCTGTGTGATGAACACCCAGAATACCGCCCACAAAAAGTTCCCGCTCTACTTCCAGTACCCCTGCGCCGCCGATGAGCTGCTGAACAGCGAGGCTGCCTGCTGGAACGGCGCGGACCGCAGCCGCACCAGACACCTGCACACCACCGATGGCGGCGTGTACGGCCGGGACTACACCCTGAGCGTGGATCTGCCCGCCATGGGCAGCCGGATGTACCGCATCACGCCGGAGGCTCCCCACCCGGAGGCCGCGCAGGCCTCTGCCCGCAAGGCCGCCGCCCAAAAGCGCAAGGCCACCATCGCGGCAAAGCAAAATTCCAAAAAGTAATATCGCATTCAAAATATCCCGTCTGCTGAAACACAGACGGGATATTTTATCTTCCGGGGGCCTGCCCTCTTGCCTGTGCCGCCCGGAACCATTATACTGTAAGCTGTAATATTGTGGTTCAAAACCGAGGAGCATGTATAATGTCAACGATACTTTCTGAAAAAAAGACCCTTTCACCCTGGGCAAAGGGCGGCATCGGGCTGGGTGCCGGGGCACTCCTGCTGGTGCTGGTGGGTCTGCTGTTCCCCACCGCGGCGGCGTTCTTCCCGCTGGTGAGCCTGTGGTGCAGCTGTGTGCTGTTCTACGGCGCACTGTGGGTGCTGCACACTGCCGGTGTGGAGCTGGACTTCTTCCACCGCGCAGCCATCATCGCCTTCTGGGCCGGAGCTGTGCTCTACTTCTATTGGGCGCTGGGGCGGCGGCAGTTCATCTATGCCTGGGATTATGTGAACTACATTCAGAAGCAGTTCAATACCGAAGCGGCTTTTGCGCTGGGTCCGGTGGCCGGTTTTAAGTATATCATAAGCACATTTTCTGAAGATTACACCAATTTCATCACTCTGTTCACCGAGTTCCCATTCTGCCTCACCGCAAAAACGGGTGACAGCTACGCTTTTGCGCAGGTTTTCTGTGTGCTCCCCAGCCTTATGCTGATGCTGTCTGGTCTCACGATCAAAATCGGGCAGATTCTGGAGATCAAGAATAAGTTCTGGTATTTTATCATCGGCTTTTCCTGGGTGCTGACCTATCCGTTCCTGCGAATGAGCGCTATGCTGGCACAGCCGGACTGGTTCGGTCTGATCTTCGCTTTTGCCATTCTGCTCCTCACATTGGACTACCGTTTTGAAAAGCTGGAGCCGGGGCGGTTCGTGCTCATCTTCCTGGCAACGGCCGCCATTATCCTGAGCCGCCGCTGGTACTTATATTTTGTGGTGGGCTATTATTTTTCCTATGCGCTTCTGCTCTTTGTAAGCAGTGCAAAGCTCGCAAAACAGGGCCAAAAGGACCTTGCCCTGCGCACCGGCCTGCTGAACCTTATTTTGATCCTGTTTGGTTTGTGGCTCTGCGTCAAGCGGAAAAAGCCCAGCCTGCCTGTGTTGGCGCTGTGTGAGCTGATGCTCAGTATGCTCTTATTTACCCGAGTGCAGAATTCTGGCTCCCACCAGATGCTGCTGTACGTGCCCGCCTATGTCATTCTGTTTCTCTGCGGTGCGGCGGGTCTGGCAGAGAGTATCGAGCATTTCAAAATACCAAAGCTTTGTTTCTGGGTCTTTACACTGTTGTTCGCCGTGTCGGTGCGGTGCTCCCCGCTCACTGTCATGGCCTTGCCAGAGTTCGTTATCCATGCGTTCCACCCGGCAGACCTTGCTGAGTATCAGCGGCTGGACGAGCTGACCTATGACCGCAAGGACAAACCGCAGATCCAGGCCATGGCACAATGGCTGGTTGAACATCTGGGGGAGGGCGAGGTCGCCTATATGATCCCGGATGACATGCTCTACAATCCCGGCCACCTGCGGAACTGTGACCTGCCCAACCATGCACTGGACGGCAAGTTGCCGGACAGCTTCTCGGTGCCGGGCACCCACTATTTTCCCACCGGTTTCTTTGATGCCAGATATGTGGTAACTGCAGACCCGTTCCCCCTCTCACTGGCTCCGGACACGGAACTGGGCCACCGGTTCAACGCCGTTTTTCTTCAGCTGAGAGAGACTACCCACCAGCAAGTTGCGACCTTCGATATGGGCAACGGCACGGTGTTCACGATCTGGGAACGTACCACTCCCGTGACACGTGAGGAAGTGGAGACCTATCTCCATGAATTTGATGCTGAAAACGCCAAATACCCAGAAATGTTTTCCGCAGTTGCGGAAAACTGGCTGGCTGTTCATGGTTTATAAAAGGAGAGTAAAACGATATGTCCAACAACGCAAAAAATCTACCGGAAGTAAAATTAGGTCAGTACAAAGGGCTGGCTGTTACCCGCCATGTGCGGCCGCTTTCCGAAAAGACCATTGACCAGGAGATGGTCCACCAGACCCGGATGCGTTCCGTCTACCACAACTCCACCGCCCCCGCCAAACGCGGCAGCCGGGTCCTGCTGGATTTTGTCGGCTTCATGGACGGGGAGGAGATCCCCGACAGCCGGATGGAAAAGGTGATGGTGGTTCTGGGGGACGGCAAGCTGATGCCTGCCGCCGAGGATGCCATCTACGGCCACACCGCTGGCGAGACCTTCCGCTTTGATTTCACCTACCCGGAGCAGTTCCGGGTGGAGGAGCTCTCCGGCAAGACCGCGCAGTTTGAGATCAAGCTGCACTCCGTGGCCGAAAAGACCACCCCGGAGCTGAACGAGGACTTTGCCCGGGCACAGGGCTATGCAGACCTTGCCGCCATGCGCGAGGCCGTGCGGGCCAAAAAGCGGAAGATCCACGAAGATGCCGCCGACCGCGCCGCCGGGCAGGAGCTGCTGGCAAAGGCCGGTGCCAACCTGACCGTGGACCTGCCCGAAGCCATGCTGGACCGCACCGCCGACAATGAGATGCGGATGCTGGAGCAGCGGCTCTCCCGCAGCAACATCACCCTGGAAAAGCACTGCAAGAACAGCCACACCACTGCTGCCGCCCTGCGGGCAGGCTACCGTGACGCTGCCGAGCGGAACCTGCGCTCCATGCTGGCCTCCCGCTCCATTGCCGAGGCCGAAAACATCACCGTGAGCACGCTGGAGGTCAACAACGAGTACCGCCGCCTGTCCCAGCTGCAGGACACCCCGGAGGCCGATATCCGCCGGGTGCTGAGCCCGGACACCCTTGCCGCCGCACTGGTTGCACAGAAAGTCCAGCGCTTCCTGCTGGACAACGCCGACATCACCACTGTGATGGACCCCGAAAAGGAGTGATCCTATGAGTATCTTTACGCGCTACGCCATGGATGCGCTGATGAAGACCACCCACCCCGAGGTGAACCGCAAGCAGTGCTGGAACCTGCACCCCCACCGCACCCCCTGCACAGCCTGCAAGGACATCTGCCCCTATGGTGATGAGATCTTCACCCGCCCCAACCTCGTCAAGGACTGGGATCCCTGCACCGACTGCGGCCTGTGTGTTTCGGCCTGCCGGGCGGGCTGCATTGCCCCCTCGCCGGAGCAGGTGCAGCGGGACATCTCCCCTGCCGACAGCGATGGCGACACCATCTGGATCGGCTGCGAAAGATCCACCCGCAAGAACACCGTGGTGCGCACCTGCGTCTCGGCCTATTCGTGGGAAGCGCTGGCCTACCTTGCCCTGAACAAGAAGATCGTCCTCGACCTGACCCCCTGCGGCGAGTGCGAGAACGATGTCTGCGCCGGGCATCTGCGTGCCGTTCTGACCCGGCTGGTGGAGTTCTTCGGCCAGCCCCTGTTCGAGGCCCGGTTCACGCTGGCATACGAGCTGGACGATGCCCCCTTCCACGTCAAGGAATATTCCCGCCGTGAGATGATGGAGCAGGTGACCTCCGGCTCCAAAAAGGGCACCAAGCAGCTGCTGCGGATGCTGCCCGGCCTGCGCAGCGAAGACGAGAGCAGCCAGGATTTCCGGCTGCTGCTCCACCAGTACACCAAGCAGCTCAAGGCGGTGTCCGAAACGCCCCTGCGCTATGGCTACCACCTGCCCAACTTCACCCAGAAGTGCTTTGCCTGCGGCCGGTGTGAGAAGAGCTGCCGCAGCGGTGCCATCAAGTTTGAGGACCTGCCCGACGGCCAGACCCGCGCGGTGATCACGCCGTGGAAGTGCAGCGAGTGCGGAGTCTGCGTTGCCGCCTGCTCCAACGGCGGTCTGGACGGCCTGAAGCTGCGCCAGCTCACCAGCCTTGGCCCTGTCAGTGTCTACAAGTGCACCAAGACCCTCTGCAAGGAATGCGGCAAGCCCATTGCGCCCAACTGTGCGGACGGCCTCTGTTCGGTCTGCCGCATCAAGCTGCGCACCAAAAAACGGCAGGAGGAGGCTGTGGCCCGCGCCAAGGAGCGTCAGGCCGAGCGCGAGGCCAAAAAGGCCGCGGAGGCAGCCGCAAAGGAGCTGGCAGAAGAAATTAAAAATGCCTCACCCTCTCAGCCGCCTATCGGCGGCAGCTCCCCCGAAGGGGGAGCCCCTGGCGTTCCGGTCACTTCCACTGTAAATGAATAAAACTTGCTTTCCCAGTTTGCCAAAGGCTCTCCCTTTGGGAGAGCTGGCATTGCGGAGCAATGACTGAGAGGGCGAGCATGTTTCCCATTGACGCAGCTCCAAAAAAATGCTATAATTCTTTTTAACCACCCAGCTGTGGTCGGGAGGACAAGTTACAAAGGCGTAACGGATGTGTTTCCGTTACGCCTTTTTTGCTTCCTGCTGCCGGGAAACAGCGGGCCTGTCGGCTTTGGGCGGCAACCAGACTTCAACACGAAGAAAAGAGGGAATTTCATTATGAAACAGTCTATTTCTCGTCGTCAGTTCCTCAAGGCAAGCGGCCTGGCAGCCGCAGGTGCCTGCGCCGCCGGTCTGCTGTCCAGCTGCGGCGGCAAGAGCGGCGGCAGCTCCTCCGGTTCTGCTTCCGGTGCGGATACCAGCAAGTACACCGTGCTTTATTCCAGCCAGCCTGCGACCCTGAACTATCTGACCACCGCTACCGACCTGGAAATGGTCGTGGGTGCAAACTGCGTGGACACCCTGGTCGAGTACGACAACAAGGGCGTGATGCGCGAGGGCCTGGCCACCAAGTGGGAGTGGGATGCCGACACCCTGACCTGGACCTTCACCCTGCGCGAGGAGAACTGGGTGGACAACAACGGCGAAGTCGTTGCCCCCGTGACCGCACAGGATTTTGTGGATGCCCTGCAGTATGTGCTGACCCCGGATTACGCTTCCTCCAACGTGGGCCTGGTCACCGCCTACATTGCCGGTGCGGACGATTACTACAACTATCACGTCTACCTGACCAATGCTGAAAACGGCACTGTGGACGATGACGGCACCACCTATGTCACCGATGGCAGCGGCAACGTGACCGTGACCGCAGCAGACGGCACCGCTTCCACCTACGCCCCCGTGGACTTTGATTCCGTGGGCGTGACCGCTGTGGATGACCACACCCTGACCTACACCCTGACCTACGATTTCCCCGGCTTCCTGAGCCTGCTGTGCTACCTGCCCTATGAGCCCGCCTACGGCCCCCTGCTGAGCGAGATGGGCGACCAGTATGCCACCAGCGCCGAGACCCTGTACAGCTGCGGTGCTTTCTACCTGTCCGATTATGAGTCTCTGGAAACCTGGATCATGAAGAAGAACCCCGAGAACTATGATGCGGACAATGTCTTTATCGACACCATCAGCCGCATTTACAATGCCGAGGCTGCCGTGAACGGCCCCGAGATGATCAAGCGCGGCGAGATCGACGAAGCCACCATCGGCTCCGACATTCTGGACAGCTGGCTGGCCGACGATACCACCAAGGACATGGTCTCCATGGATCGTCCCAACACCAACTACACCTACTTCTACATGTTCAACTTCATGCCCTTTGCACACGAGTTCTCCAACTGGAACGTTGAGGGCGTGGATGCAGAATACGAACCCGAGAACTGGGCCAAGGCCATCAACAACACCAACTTCCGCAAGGCCTTCCTGTACGGCATCAACAACGCCGTTACGCTGGCTGTCAGCGCACCTCTGGGCTACGACAGCTACAAGCTGAACACCATCACTCCCCCGAACTTCTGCGCCACCACCGATGGTGTGGACTACACCCAGTGCGGCGGCCTGGCCGACCTGACCGAGTTCTTTGACGAGGCCAAGGCCAAGGAGTACCGTGATGCCGCCATTGAGGAGCTGACCGCACAGGGGGTCACCTTCCCCATCAAGGTGCAGCTGCCCTACAACCCCTCCACTACCGACTGGGACAAGCAGTGCCAGGTGCTCAAGCAGCAGCTGGAGGGTGTGCTGAACGACGGCACCGACTTCATCGACATCATCATCACTGCCGGCCCCTCCGACAGCTTCCTGTCTGCCGTGCGCCGCAACGGCAAGTTCGAGTTCCTGCTCTGCAACTGGGGCGCTGACTACTCCGACCCCGAGACCGAGACCGACCCGTTCTATCAGGCCGAGGATTCCCGTGGAATGCGCTATGCTTACCTGCGCACCGGCGTGGAAGACGGCTTCATCACCGGCGAGACCGCAGATGCTGTCATGGCCTACATGAACGCCATCGAGGCCGCAAAGCAGATCACCGATGACATCGATGCCCGCTACAAGGCCTTTGCCGATGCCGAGGCTCTGCTCATCACCAACGCACTGGTCATTCCGCGCGGCATGAGCGTGCCCGCCTATCTGGCGACCCGCCTGAACTACTGGGAAGGCCAGTACGCTTCCACCGGCTTCTCCAACAAGCGCCTGAAGGGCATCCACGTCCTCGACCACTACATCTCCATGGACGAGTACGAGGCAAACCGTGACGCTCGCTAAGCGTTCCATCTGCTCATAACACAAAATACACCCCTTCTGCATGGCAGTTTCTGAAGCTGCGCCGCAGAGGGGGTGTTCTTTTTGCATGTTCAGTTACACTTCAAAGTCCAGGCAGACACGGGTCTTGGTGTAGGGGCGCACCTTGCCATCGGCCACAGCCACGTGGGCGGGGTGGGTGGAGTAGCCCTTGAGGGCGGCTGCATCGGTAAAGGTGGTGTCCAGCATCAGGTCTGCGTTGGAAGAGGGCAGGCCGTTGATGTTCACATGCACCTCCACAAGGCCCGGGATCTGCCCTGCCAGGCCCTCCAGTCCGGTTTTGATGTTCGCCTTGATCTCTGCCTTTTCGGCGGCAGAAAGCTCGTCCTTGAGCTGCCAGAGAATGATATGCTTGACCATAAAAAATACCTCCTGCATTTTCTCCATTGTAGCAGAGAAATGCAGGAGGTGCAATTGGTTTTTGAGAAACGGCAGAGCTCTATTTTTAGTCGTTGCTGTGCTCCCACGATTCATACGCAACGACGTAGATGACATCCACGATCACCATAATCACCAAGACCACGGTGCGGGCTGTGCGGGCCTCTGGGAACACGATCAGAACATTGGAAAGGCCAAACGTAATACCGTTTGCCAACTCCCAGATGCCATTTTTCTTCTGCCAGAACGCCCGATATTCAGGGTCACGGTTATACTGGTTGAATGGGAGGTTAATGAGCGGATCCTTGCCCATCAGGTCGCGCACGCCAGTAATAAACCACAGTACCGTGAGTACGATTGTAAAAAGAACAGAACCTGTCATAGGAAATGCACCTCCTTTTCTATCAGAATAACACACGGCCATGGAAAAAACAAGGACGGAATTCAACTCTACAAAAGGGAAGGCCCCGCCCGCAAACAACGGCCGCACAACAAAAAACCAGCCGGATCGAGGCGTTTGCAAGCCCTCGTCCGGCTGGATACTTACTTCTTCGGAGTCATAAGCCTCTTCTCCTTGGGTTCTCTCATTTTCGGAGTATGCGTTTCATAGGGTGACTCTCCTTAGAAACTACCTGAAACTGAAGAGTTTTATGCAAGGGGATGAACTACTCTAGTACATTGGACTGACCCTTCTCTTAACTGTTGGACTGCGGTACCGAGATTCTGAAGATGAATTTCATATTACCACATTCTTTCGAGTTAGATTTGCCAGGGATTCCATTGCTTAGTACATTGGAGTTACTCCTTTTTGGTCATTCAAACAGGTGCATCCGTGTAACTGTCCTCATCATGGGAGATCACCTCGGGCGGATCTATTTGAATTGCCAGGGGATCTATTCTGACAGACTGTACTGTTTTCGCATTTTTGATGCTCAAGACCGGCTCTTTGATTTGTTTTGTTATACAGGGGAAACATCCCGTTTGTGGAGAGCCTCTGTTTTGCTTCTCAGCGAATCCCGACAGTCTGTCCGAACTGTGCGGGTTCCATATCAACCATCGGTCTCGCTCCTTTCTACTTAAAGTCAGCGGGGTTAGCTCTCATTTGAGCTTCTGCTGTACTTCTCTGGTTTCTGGCTTTATTATACAGGAAGATGCACAGTTTGTCTATTCGCAGAGTGCACAACAAATCAGACATATTTTTGCATCAAAAGTCCAAATTTCTGGGATACATGAATTTCGTCTTTCCGGTGCGCTACTCCACCTCCCCGGGCAAAGGCTCTGCCCCGCAGATCGTGCAGGGCCATCGCAGACACTGCTCCGGCATATTAAATAGATATCATCACAGAGCATGCAGCTATATAAATCTGATATGCCCGCTATAAAATCTGTGAATAATATGTCGATTTCACCTCATCCAAAGGCCAGAAAATGGTACAGATGGCTAAGAATCAGCAAAGAGATTGTGCAAATCGCATAGTTTTTCCCCTGTACTTTTTGCAATCTGCACAACTGTTTTCATCCAAAGCAGAAATGGAATATAACAAAAAGTAGAATGTTAGGTGGAGGGCTGTAAAACCGACAGAAATCGTGCTATGATACCATCACAAATTAAGAAAGGAGAGAGTGCTAATCAATGAATGCGTTGACTGCTGCTTTGAAAGAAGAGCTGAATGTTGACATGGTCACGGTGTTCGGGCTTTCCATTCCGGAGTCCGTGGTCGTGAGCTGGGGCATCATGGCGTTTCTTGTCATCGGCTCCATCCTGCTGACGCGGAATCTGCGGGTGGATCACATCACCAAGCGGCAGGCCATCCTGGAAACGGTCGTTACTACGATCAATGATTTCTTTGTGGGCCTGCTGGGCGAAAGTGGAAAGCGCTATGTCCCCTATCTGATGAGCGTGGCGCTGTACATCGGCTGCTCCAACCTGATCGGTGTGTTCGGCATCAAGCCCCCCACAAAGGACCTGAACGTCACAGCGGCTCTTGCTCTGATGAGCATCTGCCTGATCGAGTATGCCGGCATCCATGCACGCGGCGGCGTTGGCTTCCTCAAGAGCCTGGCTGCCCCCACCCCCATCATGGCCCCCATGAACGTGCTGGAGGTGGCCATCCGGCCCACCAGCCTGTGCATGCGACTGTTCGGCAACGTGCTGGGCGCTTTTGTTATTATGGAGCTGATCAAGCTGGTGGTGCCTGTGTTCGTGCCTGCCATCTTCAGCCTTTATTTTGACCTGTTCGATGGTCTGATCCAGACCTACGTCTTTGTGTTCCTTACCTCTTTGTTTATGAAGGAGACCATGGGAGACGAAGAGTAAACCCTTTCCATCATCAAATCAAAAGGAGATTAAAATTATGAACGGACTTATCGCTCTGGGCGCTGGCATTGCAGCGCTGACTGGTATTGGCGGCGGCATTGGCATCGGCATTGCAACCGGCAAGGCAACCGAGGCTATTTCCCGCCAGCCCGAGGCTTCCGGCAAGATCCAGACCAACCTGCTGCTGGGTGCTGCTCTGGCCGAAGGTACTGCAATTTTCGGTTTCGTCGTTGCACTGCTGATCATCCTGTTCCTGGGTTGATAACGGAGGCATGACGAATGCTGACTCTGAATCT
>OHHY01000946.1_pt1 | contig 11804 bp, 14 predicted proteins | sample 1568101 | NCBI WGS metagenome assembly OHHY01 (sample SAMEA3879605, study PRJEB24766) | human gut metagenome | biome: human-associated habitat; feature: feces | place: USA | collected 1985/1987
CCTCTCTTCCCGGATGAAAAGTTCAAACTTTGCAAAGGCGGTTATTCAGACTCTATGTCTGCACGCGTTGTTGATCTTTTCGCTCCTATCGGTAAAGGACAGCGTGCTTTGATCGTCGCCCAGCCAAAGACAGGTAAGACTATCTTAATGAAAGATATCGCTAATGCTATCGCAGCCAATCACCCGGAAGTTTACATGATCATGCTGCTGATTGATGAACGTCCGGAAGAAGTAACCGATATTAAGGAAGCAATTGAAGGACCGAATGTAGAAGTTATTTATTCTACCTTTGATGAACTCCCGGAGCATCATAAGCGTGTATCCGAAATGGTAATTGAACGTGGTAAGCGTCTTGTAGAGCATGGAAAGGATGTTGTAATCCTGATCGACAGTATTACAAGACTTGCAAGAGCCTACAACCTGATTGTTCCTCCGAGTGGAAGAACCTTATCCGGTGGTCTCGATCCTGCTGCATTACATATGCCGAAGAGGTTCTTTGGTGCAGCGAGAAATATGCGTGAGGGTGGATCCTTAACGATTCTGGCAACCGCACTGGTAGATACCGGTTCCAAGATGGATGATGTGGTTTACGAGGAATTCAAGGGAACAGGTAACATGGAATTAATGCTTGACAGAAAGCTGTCCGAGAAGAGAATCTTCCCGGCAATCGATATCCCGAGATCCAGTACGCGTCGTGAAGACCTGCTGTTATCACAGGATGAGCTTGATGCCATGAATATCATCCGGAAGGCTTTGAACGGATTAAAGCCGGAGGAGTCACTGGACAAGATTCTTGACCTGTTTGCAAAAACAAGAAACAATCAGGAATTTGTCAATATGGTTAAGAAGATTAAATGGTTATAAAAAATGCTTGCCAAGGCATGATACCTATGGTATACTTAAAAAGCTGTTTCGTAGGAAACACAGTGGATGAGAACAGAAAATATGAGAAATGATCATAGAGAGGTGAAAGTATGAGAGAAGGAATTCATCCTGATTATTATCAGGCAACTGTAACTTGCAACTGTGGCAACACTTTTGTAACAGGTTCAACAAAGGAAGATATTCACGTTGAAGTTTGTTCCAAATGTCATTCATTCTACACAGGTCAGCAGAAGGCTGCAAGAACTGACGGACGTATTGATAAGTTCAATAAGAAGTATGGCGTAGCAGGCAAATAGTGAAACGATGAAGGTTGAGGTGTTACATCATCTCAACCTTTTTTGTAATGGAGATTTAAAATGGCGAAAAAGAAAAAATCCGCACACTACTCCGGAATCGGCGGTCAGGCCGTTCTGGAAGGTGTTATGATGAAGAATAAAGACGATTATGCGGTTGCAATCCGTAAAGCCGATGGTGAAATTGATGTCGAGGTGGATGTGTTCCGTGGACTTTTTCCGGAAAGCAGAATTACGAAGATTCCGTTCTTACGCGGCATTTTTAATTTTATTGACTCTCTTCGCCTTGGCATGAAATGTATCAATCATTCTGCCCAGTTCTATGAGGACGGCGAAGCGGAGGAGACGAAGCTAGATAAGGCACTTGACAAGATTTCCGGAGGACGCGGCGAGAAAATTCTGATGGGATTTACCACAGTGCTTTCGATCGTGCTGGCTGTGGCAATTTTTATTCTTCTGCCGTATTATCTGTCCACGCTGCTGAATGGATTTATCCGGAACGATTCCCTGCTTGCGATTATTGAGGGTGTCATCCGGATTGCAATCTTTTTACTTTATATTGTGGCAATCAGTCTGATGAAGGACATTCATCGTCTGTATCAGTATCATGGTGCAGAGCATAAATGCATCAACTGTATCGAAAAGGGAAGACCGCTTACCGTATATAATGCGATGAAAAGCTCCCGTATTCATAAGCGGTGTGGAACAAGCTTCCTGTTTTTTGTGGTATTTGTAAGTATTATCCTGTTTTTCTTTATCCGGGTATCGAATCCGGTATATCGCGTACTGCTCCGGATCGCACTGATTCCGGTAATTGCGGGAATTTCCTATGAGATTATCCGTTTGGCAGGACGCAGTGACAATATTCTGATCCGGATTATTTCTGCTCCCGGCATGTGGTTACAGAAGCTGACCACGAAGGAGCCGGATGAAGAAATGCTTGAAGTGGCAATTAAATCTGTTGAAGCGGTTTTTGACTGGAAGAATTATCTGTATGAAGAATATGGGATGATACTGCTTTTTGACCGGAGAATTCCGGACGGTGCGGTGGTAATCCGCAGGGCGCAGGCGTGGAAATTCCTTGACGCTACAGTGAAAAATGGGTATAATACATTAGTTCACAATGGAAATATAAGACGTATATAACTATTCAGGACTGTATTTTGGGTAGTTACAATAGAAAGATAGAATGAAAGGGCGATTGTGATGGAAGAAAAGAAAAACATACTTACTTACGAAGGTCTTCGTAAATATGAGGAAGAGCTTCACGACCTCAAGGTAGTCAAAAGACGTGAGATCGCACAGAAGATTAAGGAAGCAAGAGAGCAGGGAGACTTGTCCGAAAATGCAGAGTACGATGCAGCGAAGGACGAGCAGAGGGATATCGAAGCAAGAATTGAGGAATTAGAGAAGATCCTTAAGAATGCAGAAGTTGTTGATGAAGATGAAGTTGATCTTGACAAGATCAGTATCGGATGCCGTGTGAAGATCCGTGACCTTGAGTTTAACGAAGATCTGGATTACAAGATCGTTGGTTCTACCGAAGCAAACAGCCTTAAGGGAAAGATTTCCAATGAATCCCCTGTAGGCAAGGCCCTGATTGGACATAAAGTAAGGGATATTGTTGAAGTAGAGACCCAGGCAGGTGTTTTAAAGTACGAAGTATTGGAAATCCAGCGTTCCAATTAAGTAACAGATAAGGAGTGTTATCGTGGCAGAACAGAATAAGCAACCACAAAATAATCAGAAGCCGGAGCAGGATGTGAATCAGCTTCTGAAGGTTCGTAGAGAAAAGCTTGCAGCTTTACAGGAAGCAGGCAAGGATCCCTTTCAGATTACCAGGTATGATCAGACTCATCATACCGATGAAGCGAAGGAATTATATATTGCACATGAGGAAAAGCTTCTTGCAGGACATGCAGCTCCCAATGTAGAGGGCATGGAGGAAGCAGAAGCAAGGGAAGTGCTGAATGCCGATTACAATGAGAGAAGAGCCATCATGGATGCAGATCCGATTATGGTATCTATCGCAGGACGTATGATGTTCAAGCGTGTGATGGGCAAGGCTTCCTTCTGTAATATCCAGGATTTAAAGGGAACCATCCAGGTCTATGTAGCGAAGGACGCCATCGGCGAAGAGGCCTATGCGGACTTCAAGAAATCCGATATTGGTGATATTTATGGTATTAAGGGATATGTATTCCGCACAAAGACCGGTGAAATTTCCATTCATGCAGTGGAAATGACCATGCTGACGAAAAGCTTACAGATTCTGCCGGAGAAGTTCCATGGACTGACCGATACCGATACCCGTTATCGTCAGAGATATGTCGATTTAATCATGAATGCCGACAGCAAAGAGGTATTCATTAAGCGTTCCCGGATTATTAAGGAAATCCGCAAGTTCTTAGATGGCAGAGATTTCATGGAAGTCGAAACACCGATGCTGGTATCCAATGCCGGCGGTGCGGCAGCAAGACCTTTCGAGACCCATTACAATGCGCTGGATGAGGACGTGAAGCTGCGTATCTCCCTGGAGCTGTACCTGAAGAGACTGATCGTCGGCGGCATGGAGCGTGTCTTCGAGATCGGCCGTGTATTCCGTAACGAAGGTCTGGACACCAGACACAATCCGGAATTCACACTGATGGAGCTGTACCAGGCATACACCGACTATTACGGAATGATGGATCTGACTGAGAACATGTTCCGCTATGTGGCACAGGAAGTATGCGGTACTACCGTGATCCCTTATGCAGAAGAGACCATCGACCTGGGCAAGCCTTTTGAGAGATTGACCATGGTAGATGCTGTCAAGAAATACGCAGGCGTTGACTTCGACCAGATTCCCGATACCGCTGCTGCGAAGAAGTTGGCAGACGAGAAGGGTGTACACTACGAAGAGCGTCATGCCAAGGGCGATATCCTGAACCTGTTCTTCGAGGAGTTCGTAGAAGAGCATCTGATCCAGCCCGTATTCATCATGGATCATCCGGTAGAGATCTCTCCTCTGACCAAGAGAAAGCCGGACAAGACTGATTATGTAGAGCGCTTCGAACTGTTCATCTACGGACGTGAAATGTGTAATGCTTATTCCGAGTTAAATGACCCCATCGACCAGAGAGAGCGTTTCAAGGCGCAGGAAGCTGCACTGGCAGCAGGCGATGAGGAAGCCAATACGACCGATGAAGATTTCATGAACGCACTGGAGATCGGTATGCCTCCTACCGGCGGTATCGGTTACGGTATCGACCGTCTGGTAATGCTGCTGACCAACTCTCCTGCGATCCGTGATGTTCTGCTCTTCCCGACGATGAAGTCACTGGATAAAAAAGACCAGTAAAATCAAGAGTTTGCGGACTTCCGACTTGTATGGTACGACAGGAGTACGACAAAATAACCTATCTTAAAGGGTTAAAACAAACGATTTTAAATTAAAATCGAGTCAGTTCAAGTTCATATTTTGTACTATAAGGACATTTTTCTAAAAGAAATTTTAGAGGAATGTCCTTTTTTGTTATGGTCAACGGAACAAAATAAGAAAATGGAGGAAGTCAGTATGAACAGTACAGCGTTAGGAGCAAAAAAAGAAAATATTAACTTTATCAGTGAAGCACATGAGAAATTTTACTATGAAAAAATTCAGAAAGTTAGAGAAGCAGATGTATATCACAAGGCACTTTGCTATTGCCTTGGAATGAACGAGGATACACGAAGAAATGTGGATAAAATTTATAACTTTAAGACTGGTTGTGTAAAAACGGAGTGCCTGCATGAAGGCTGGCAGACCAGTGGAAGTGCAAAGGTTGTCAGAATGGCATTTAATCTGTATTGCAATGGTACACCGAGCGTGGATGATGAACAGGACACAGAGGAGCAGGTGGATGAGTGCCGGAGATATTCAGTAGAGGATTTGTTCTGCTGTTGCTATGCACCATATTTCTGGCAGGCAATACAGATTCGCTATCCGGAGTATGCCACATACAATAAAAATTTGTATGCAATGTTTGGAGGAAATGATTGATGTTAAAGATTCGGTTGATGGGAACAAAAAATGATATTACATGGTTCAAAAAAATCATGCAGAGACACCCAAAGGTAGAGGTTCTGGAAATGTCAGACCTCTATCCCAACAAGGGAACAGATAAATATTACAGATCGTATGTAGAAGTAAAAAAGAGCAATGTAAAAGAATAATAGTAGAATTTGGAGGAATTTCATCATGTGTAAAGTTATAGTAATCGGAAACCAGAAAGGTGGAGTTGGAAAGACCACCACAACAAGTAATCTAGGTATTGGACTTGCAAAAAAGGGGAAAAAGGTGCTTCTGATAGATGCGGATGCACAGGGAAGCCTGACAGCAAGTTTAGGCTTTCAGGAGCCGGATAAACTGGATGTATCTCTTGCAACCATTATGGCGAATATCATCAATGAAGAAGATATGGAGCCGGATTATGGCATCCTAAAGCACGACGAGGGTGTAGACCTTATGCCCGGCAATATAGAGTTGTCGGGATTGGAAGTATCACTGGTAAATGTCATGAGCAGGGAGCTTGTGCTTCGGACTTATATAGAACAGCAGAAAGAAAGGTATGATTACATTCTGATTGATTGTATGCCTTCCCTTGGCATGATTACCATAAATGCCTTTGCAAGTGCCGACAGCATCCTTATTCCAGTGCAGGCAGCATATCTGCCGGTAAAAGGTCTGGAACAGCTTATAAAGACCATAGGAAAGGTAAAAAGGCAGATCAATCCAAAATTGGAGATTGAAGGTATTCTGCTTACTATGGTTGATAACAGAACGAATTATGCAAAAGACATCAGTGCATTGGTTGTGGAGAATTATGGTAGCAAGGTAAGAATATTTGAAAACAGTATTCCGATGTCGGTAAGAGCTGCGGAGATTTCTGCTGAAGGTGTCAGCATTTATGAGCATGATCCAAATGGAAAAGTAGCGAGTGCCTATCAGTCATTGACAGAGGAGGTGCTTGCAGATGAATAAAACAGGAAGTGCCGCAAAGGTAAAACTGAACAGCTTCGATGATTTATTCGGAGATGGACAGCCACAGGCAGGAATAGAGCAGGTACAGGAAATTGCATTATCAGAACTGCATGAGTTCAAAGGTCACCCATTTAAGGTACTGGACGATGAAAAGATGCAGGAGACGGTGGAGAGTGTCAGAGAGCATGGCGTGCTGATGCCGGGTATTGCAAGACCAAGAGCTGAGGGCGGCTATGAAATTATTGCAGGACACCGAAGGAGACATGCGTGTGAGCTTGTAGGACTTGATACAATGCCGATGTTTATTCGTAATTATACGGACGATGAAGCCACGATTATCATGGTGGACAGCAATATTCAAAGAGAAGATATTCTTCCAAGCGAAAAAGCGAAGGCATATCGCATGAAATACGAAGCCATGAAGCATCAGGGAAGCAGAGCAGGTGGACTTACGCTGGACGAACTGGGAGGAGCTGCAGGAGAGAGTGCAAAAACTGTTCAAAGATATATATGGATTTCACGATTATCGGAACCGTTGCTTGATATGGTGGATTCGGGGAAAATAGGCATTATGCAGGCGGTGGACATCTCGTTTTTATCAGAGGATGCACAGCAATGGGTATTGGTTGCCATACAGGACACCAATGCTGTCATAACCAAACAGCAGAGTGCCATGCTGAAGGAAAGTGACAAAAAAGGAGAGTTGACCTTTCCAATGGTGCGTATGCTTCTGGAGAAAGAAAAGCCAGTAGAGCGTAAGGTTGTTATAAAAACAGAACGCATTAACAGTTATTTCCCGGATACATACAGCACAGATGATATAGAAAAAATAATATTTCAGCTATTAGATAACTGGAAAAATACGCAGTAGGAAGGAGGAGACGAGAATGGGAGAAATTTTGCAGCTAGACTATTATTACGGAATAGAAGCGGAACAGTTCTCATTCTATCGTGTTCCACGCCTGCTGATAAAGGACGAGCGTTATAGGGGACTTAGTAGTGATGCTAAGCTCCTCTATGGCTTAATGCTTGATAGAATGTCTCTTTCTATGAAGAATGGCTGGCTGGATGATAAGAACAGGGCATATATTATTTATACGATAGACAATATCATGGATGACTTGGGTTGTTCCAAGCCTACATGCATAAAAATCATAAAGGAACTGGATTCGGATTCTGGAATTGGTCTGATTGAGAAAGTACGCAGAGGATTAGGAAAGCCGGATATTATTTATGTGAAAAACTTTTCGACAATAGCAGAAATACAAGAGGAAAAAAAGCCTGAAAATGCTGATAAATCCACAGAAGTAAAAAATCTTTACTTCAAGAAGGAAGAGGATTTTACTTCTGCAAGTAAAGAAACTGAACTTCAGGAGGTAAAAAAATCTGACTTCAAGAGGTAAAAGAATTTGCCCCTAATTATACTAACTATAATCAGACTTATATGAATCAGACTAATTATAACCATACTGAGGAGAGTTATAACAATCCTATCAATCAATCTGCAACAGAAAAGCCACAAGATGATGTGATTGATTCGATGGATGATGCACAGGCATACATAGAACTGATTAAAGAAAATATCAATTATGATCATCACATGAAGTATGATGGTTATGGTGAAAAAGAACTTTATGACGAATTATTTGGGATAATCTGCGAAGTAGTGTGCGTAAAGAGAAAATCAATCCGAGTTGCAGGTGAGGATTATCCGTATGAGCTTGTAAAATCCAGATTCTTGAAACTGAACAGCAGTCATCTGGAATATGTGATTGGTTGCATGAAAGAGACAACGACAAAGATTACAAATATCAAAGCGTATATGATAACAGCACTTTATAATGCACCAACTACGATAAATCATTTCTATCAGCAGGAAGTGCAGCATGATATGTATGGAGGTGGATGGCATGAAAAGGGTATTATTTAAGGTGATTTTGCCGCTGGCATTTGTTGCAGTATGGCTGAATATGTGTTACTGGATATGTCTGGGAGATAACGGTATGAACTGGTTTCACTTCTGGATTATGAGTGGATTTCCATTCGGCATACAAAAGATGCTCGTACTGCTGATACCTCGTAATTTGGGAATAGCCGGGAGCATAGGAGTGTTGGCACTTGACGCAGTCATAGGCGGCATGATCGGAGTGATTGTCCTTGCAATAAAAATTATTGCAATCATTAGGGAAGTAATCAATATCATAATGGAACTTGCAGGAAAGAGAATTTCTTGCTGAACAGGAGCAGGTATGAAATGAAAGTTTTTATACCTGCTTATTTTATAACTTCTGGTCACAGCGTCCAGAAGTGGAAAGGAACTGATATGGAATCAATGAGAGACACCAAGCGTATCATGGAGCGTGAAATCAAAAAAGGAAGCACACCATTATCTTTTGAACAAATGGAGATTGATACAAATAATTATCAAGAGATTACTTCTGTGGAGAAGCTGACACAGGTATTGCAGTACCTTCACAGGGTAGGCAATTACAAGTCTTTAGCGGGAAAAACGGTGATCAATAATGTTTACACTTTTATGCGTGGAAGGACACCTGATTTTACCAGAGCAAGAAGTATATTTGACCGGGAAAAGATATATCATCAGATGCTCCAGCAGGAAAGGAAGATGAAGCCTACTTATGAGGGAGACTGCTATATCGAAACAGCAAAGTGCTATTTTTCATTGCCGGAGGAATGGGAAAAGCATAAAATGATATATCTGAATAATGATGCGTATGGTTTTATCCTGTCGAATAAGTATATCTTGGGATTGTATAAGTATTGCAGGGAAGCAAGGCGGGATATTGCAATGGAAGCTCATGAAATACCGGAGAATACAAATACTGTTGTTCAACGGCTGATAAACATGGAAAATCTGGAAGTGTTATCACATTGTCTGCTGCTCGATGATGTATGGATAGAAGATAATCTGATCGGTGCAAAGATGTACACGATTTTCAAGTTAGGAATTTCTTCTCAAAGCACAGCTTTTCTGCTATAATGGGCATTAGCTTATTATGTCTGGAGGAAATGAATATGTGCGATGAAAATATGAATTTAGAAGAACAGGTTACTGAGCCTGTTGAGCCAAAGGTGGAAACAGAACCATTATTTGAGGAAATGGTGGATTTTGATACATTCAGCAAGTCAGATTTCCGTGTTGTAAAAGTAAAAGAATGTAGTGCTGTGAAGAAAAGCAAAAAGCTGTTACATTTTGTTTTAGATGATGGCACAGGAACAGACAGAATTATTCTCTCTGGAATCCATGCATATTATGAACCGGAGGAACTGGTCGGAAAGACATTACTTGCAATTACAAATCTACCACCTAGAAGTATGATGGGAATTGATTCCTGTGGTATGCTTTTATCCGCTGTTCATACAGTAAATGGAGAGGAAAAGCTTAATTTAGTTATGCTGGATGATGCAATTCCGGCAGGTGCAAAGCTCTACTAATCAAAAAGAATATAGAAAAATATACAGCGTTAAGGCAGATATGAGATCGAAAGATTTTGTATCTGTTTTTTTATTGCAACAACTTCTGGTCACGGCGTCCAGAAGTGGAAAGGAAAAGGAAATGAACAGAAAAGATGTGAAGAAATTATTGCTTGCTGTTATTGCTGTGGTAATTGTGGCAAAAATAGCAAGAGACATTATGAAAGCGAGAAAGCAGAAAGAAAATATTCCTGCTGATATATTCGAGGATTTTTATGAGGAAGAAATGAACTGGTGGGATAAAGACCTTGAGGAAGGGGAGGAGCAGTAAGTATGGCAATGAAAACACAGCTTCACAGGCTGTTGGTTCCACCCTAAATCAAGTTGGTGCAGATAAGGAAGGAGGTACACCGTGCAGGAGGAAACAACACAGAAAACCATTGCTCTTGCAATCAAGACTTCCAAACTGACCGCAAGCGTGTTACAGAAGGCGATGAAGATGTATCTGGAACACCAGAAGCATAAGGAGCCTTCCCATGGGAAAATCCCGGTAAAAAAGCTGGTCGGTCAGGGAGAGGGTGCAAAGTCCATTGAGGTTACGGATAGCAATATTAAATCCCTTGAGCGTGTTGCAAGGAAATACAATGTCGATTTCGCAGTAAAAAAGGATAAGACCATGGAACCACCCAAGTATCTTGTATTTTTCAAGGGCAAGGATGCCGATGTGATTGCACAGGCATTCAAGGAATTTGTCAAAGTTAATGAGAAAAAACAGCAGCGTCCGTCACTCAGACAGAAACTGAAAGGACTTCAGAAGATTGTTGCACAGAATAAAAATAAGGAGCGCAGCAGAGAGAAAAATAAGGACAAGGGACAGAGCTTATAAGCAAGGTCATTGACGGGATTGTGAAAGATTTGCAGTCAATTCCGAAAACTCTCAAAGAAAAAACAAAAGGGGTAAATAAAAAGCAGCTTGCCCTGAAATGTGCTCCCTATGTGATCTTCGGGTATGTTCTGAATAAGGTTTCATGGCTGTATGGACAGCAGGCAGGTGACAACACATTACAGAAAGTGTTGGACACGATCAATGGGATTGGAGGTGCGTTCCATAATCCGCTACCAAGTTTTCTGCCGAGGGATTTACTGGTAGGAGTGGGTTGCGGAATTGGATTTCGTATGGTAGTTTATTATAAAGCGAAAAATGCAAAGAAATTCCGGCAGGGAGTGGAGTACGGTTCAGCAAGGTGGGGAACCGCCAAGGATATTGAACCGTATGTTGATCCTGTATTCGAGAACAACGTATTATTAACTGCAACGGAGAGACTTATGATGTCGGGCAGACCAAAACAGCCGAAGTATGCGAGAAATAAAAACATACTTGTAATCGGTGGTTCCGGTTCCGGCAAGACCAGATTTTTTGTTAAGCCGAACCTCATGCAGATGCACAGTTCCTACGTTGTGACTGATCCCAAAGGCACAGTCCTCGTGGAATGTGGCAAAATGCTGTCTAAGAATAATTACCGGATCAAGGTGCTGAATACCATTAACTTTGCAAAATCAATGCATTACAACCCTTTCGCTTACATCCGGAGCGAAAAGGACATTCTGAAACTCGTAAACACAATCATTGTAAATACCAAAGGGGAAGGACAGCAAGCCTCTGAGGATTTCTGGGTGAAAGCGGAAAAGCTCTATTATACAGCCCTGATCGCATATATCTGGTACGAAGCACCGGAGGAGGAACAGAATTTTTCCATGCTGATTGATCTGGTAGATGCCAGTGAAGCAAGGGAAGATGATGAGAATTTCAAAAATGCGGTTGATCTGCTGTTTGAGGAGTTGGAACAGGAGAACCCGAACCACTTTGCAGTCAGACAGTATAAAAAATACAAGCTGGCGGCAGGAAAGACAGCAAAATCCATTCTGATTAGCTGTGGTGCAAGGTTAGCACCATTTGATATTAAGGAGCTGCGTGACCTGACTGCTTATGATGAACTGGAGCTTGATACTCTGGGAGAAAAAAAGACAGCATTGTTTGTTATTATCTCGGATACCGATGCAACATTCAATTTTATTGTAAGCATCATGTATTCGCAGTTATTCAATCTGCTCTGTGACAAGGCAGATGATGTATATAACGGGAGATTGCCGATTCACGTCCGATGCTTACTGGACGAGTTTGCGAA
>OHHY01000956.1_pt1 | contig 11687 bp, 9 predicted proteins | sample 1568101 | NCBI WGS metagenome assembly OHHY01 (sample SAMEA3879605, study PRJEB24766) | human gut metagenome | biome: human-associated habitat; feature: feces | place: USA | collected 1985/1987
TCGAACCTGTGACCCCCTGCTTGCAAGGCAGGTGCTCTCCCAGCTGAGCTATGCTCCCATTCCCTGTGCCGTTCACATTTGAGTGCGGCGGCGACGTGTTATAATATACTACAAATCAGATCGGATGTCAACCACCTTGCGCAAAGTTTTTCCAAAAAAATCTGCCGCCCAAATCTCGTGTTCCTTATAGGATATGCAGCGATTTCTACTTCGTGCTTCCGTTTTATTCTCCATGGCGGCCGCCGATTTGTCAGCCTCCCTTGTGATAGACGTGCAATTACACCTCGCTCCCCTTCAGTAATGATTGCAACTCCTCGCTTTTGATCTGATATTTTTTATCGCAGAACTGGCAGCAGACCTCTGTGATCGGATCCTGCGCAAGCTCCTTCACCGATTCGCGCCCAGTAGCCGCCAGCGCGCGCAACACGCGCTCGTGGCTGCAATTGCAGCGGTAAACCGGCCGCTCCTCATCGAGCACCTCCAGTGTAAACTCCGGCAGCACGGCCCGGCAGATTTCCTCCGGCGTGAGACCGTCCTCCAACAGCTTTGTTACCGGCGGCACCTGCTCCACACACCGCTCCACCGCATCAATCACTGCATCATCCGCCGTGGGTAAAAGCTGGATCAGGAAGCCTCCTGCCCTGCGGATGGTAAGATTGGGGTTAACCAGCACGCCCAGCGCACACACGGTTGGAATCTGCTCGCTGGCGGCAAAATACTGCGTGATATCCTCCGCGATCTCACCGGATACCAGCGGGATCTGCCCCACATAGGGCTCCTTCATCCCCAAATCCTTCACAACCGTCAGCGTGCCTTCCACCCCAACCGCGCCCGCAACATCCAATTTGCCCTTTGCATTGAGCGGAAGCTCAACAATCGGCTCACCCACATAGCCACGCGCGTTGCCCCTACTGTCCGCCACAGCGAGCACCGTTCCCGCAGGGCCGCCTCCGTTTAACCGCAGGGTAACGCTGTGATCCGCCCCCTTGAGCTGATCGCCCATCATGGAGGCTGCCGTCAAAAGGCGCCCTAATGCAGCCGACGTGACAGCGGAGGTTTGGTGGATACGCTCAGCCTCGGCCACGATATCCGTGCTGTCGAGCGCCATTACGGTAAGGGTTCCATCTTCTGAAATACAACGAACCAGTTTGCCCATCTAGTTTAAAGCCCCTTCTTTTTTCATTACATATATCGCACGCTCTGTATCCGCGTGCGGCGGTGTGCGTGTCATCTCTTCATAATAGCCGGCAAGCGTGAGCCCTGCCGCCTGCGCAAAAGCGCAAAGCTCTTCATGGCTGTATGCACGCTCTGCGAACTGCTCCCCATAGCGGGTATAGGAGCCGTCGGCCTTCTCTTCAAAAAAATCGAGCAGGATCTCCACGGAAGTATCTTTTGCGCAATATGCATTCTGCCAAACGCAGTAAAGCCCCTCCAGATCATACACAAAGGTATGGTTCCCCAGCACCTCCCGGTGCTTATATGGCGTATTGACATCAAAAACAAACAACCCGCCCGGCTCCAGAAAAAGAGACACGCGCCGGAGCACCTCTCGCAGCGTATCCGGATCAGTGATATGATTGAGGCTGTCTAGCGTGCAAACAGCGGCATTCACTGTGCCATAAAGATCGAGCGCCTCCATCGGCTGGCAGAGAAAAAGCACCTCTGCCCCCGCCTGCGCGCATTTTTCCTGCGCTGCACAGAGCATATCAGGGCTTGCGTCCACGCCGATCATTTCATAGCCGCGTTTAGAAAGCTCCAATGTCAGGCTCCCCGTCCCGCAGGCGAGATCTAACACTATGCCTTTTTTCATGCCATGCTCCATCAGCAATTCGGCAATATAATCTGCCCGCTGCGGATAGCCAACATCATCCGTCAGCCGGTCGTAAAAGGCTGCGAAGTCTGCATAGCCGCCCATCTCATGACCATCCTTTCCCGCACGAAGCAGCTTGAAGCGTTTTATTTGTCAGATGCGCCCTTTTCCGTGACCGCCTGGTCGATCCGGGCAAAGATTTTTTCATATCCATCGCAGCCATAATTCAACGAGCGGTTTACGCGGCTGATGGTAGCGGTGCTCGCGCCCGTTTCGCGCACAATATCACTGTATACGCGCTTTTGGCTGAGCATGTGAGCCACCACAATGCGCTGGGAAATCGCCTTGAGCTCCGTTACCGTACAAAGATCCTCAAAAAAATCATAGCACTCCTCCATCGTTTCGAGCGCCAAGATCGCCTGAAATAAAAAATCGACGTTATCATCCTTGAGTTTGTTATTCAAAACGAAACCTCCCTCGCAGTAAAATAATGCTTTTATATTTTAGCACTCTAAACCTTAAAAGTAAAGAGGAAGCAAAAAAGAGCGGCGAAATTCTCCCTCCTATTTTTAACCGAGAGACAGGCTTGCGAAGCCTCCCCCGTATGCGGTACAATAGCCCTAAGCTTCAATCCTTGAAACTTGGAGTTTGGAAAATGCCTGTCGGCACGAAATGCCTCCTGCCGCGCGGCGGCAACGCCATTTTTTGCAATTGTTAAAGTAAGCTACTCATAGGCTAAAAAAACAAAACGTTTCAACTGCTTTGTGCAGGAAGGGGTGGCCACATCATGAAAGAAGACGATCTTCTCCTCGCAGGGATCGCGGATAAAATTGACCAATGCGAGCGCTACGGGATGCTCACGCATTCCCACTTCCTCGATCTACGGCAGGGCGCGCTGGCACGGGCCTATTGCGCAAACCACCACGGCCTTCAGGCTCTTTTTTACGGTGGATATAAAGATGCAGAGCGCATTATTGTCGTTTTCCTACCCGATTACTTAACCCTTCCTACAGAAGAGGGCAGGCTTTCGTGGCTTGCAGAAAATGAGGAAGAGAATCCCCTAACCGTCCTGCGTGTGCAGAAGGATCCCTTTCACACGCTCACGCACCGCGATTACCTTGGCGCGCTTATGGGCCTCGGCGTAAAGCGGGAAACCGTAGGCGACCTGCTCGTGCGGGAGGATGGCTGTGATATTATCCTGCTCAAAAGTGTAGCGCCTTATCTCCAGGAAAATCTCACGCAAGCAGGACGCGCCAAGCTTGGCGGCTCGTTCGTACCGGTTGCCGCGCTGCAAAAAGGAGAAGAAAAACGGGAAATGACCCCTTGTGTGGTAGCCTCCCTGCGGCTGGATAACGTGGTTTCCGCCGCTTTCTCCGTCAGCCGTTCGGCGGCGACACAGGCCATTCAGAAGGGGCTGGTGTTCGTAAACGCGCTATCCTGTGAAAAAACGGCCGCCCCTGTAAAAGAGGGCGACCGGATCGTGTTCCGCTCAAAAGGCAAGGTCAGATTAGCAGAAGTTGGCAGGACGAGCAAAAAAGGCAGGCTGCACATTACGATAGAACGATACTGCTAGGAACAAGCCCGACAACCTGTTTTGGGAAAAGGGAAGCATACCAGCTTCCTTTTATTACGCAGCGAAGCGGAGTAACAAAACAAGGCTTGCCATCACCACGCGGAACAAAGAGATACGCATTACTCACGGTAACAGGCGGCTCCCGACTATTTTCTATTTTTGGAAAAAAACATCCCTATTTCCTTTGGAATGCGGATTGCGCCCTCGCGCACACGGATCGCTTCAAAGTAATCATAAACGCCGTCCAGATCGTTGACGGACACACCCGCCACATCAATGGAGGAATAGATCCAATCCACCAAATCCTGCGTTTCTGTAATTTCCAGAGAATCTTCGTATGGAATGAGCCTCACGTCGCCAAAAAAACGGCGCAGTTTCTCCTCCCCATTCTGCATGGAAAAGGGGAGATTCTGACCAAACATATCAAGACTTGGGTTAAAGCCCTTCATCGCCGCGTGGAGATACGCCTGTAAGCCTCCCTCCCCAATCACAGTTGCGTAGAAAACGCCATCCGGCCGCAGCACCCGTTGTACTTCCTTTAGCGCTTGGGGAAGATTGGGCACATGATGCAGCATATGGTTTGCAATGATTTTATCAAAGGATGCGTCGGGAAACGGGATCTCCTGAATATCGATTTGTTGGACGAGAACGTTTGAAAAGCTTTCAAACTTTTTCCAAGCGATCTCCGCCATACCCGCTGAAAAATCCGATAGCACCAAAAGAGAACCGTTGGGAAGCTGATCGAGCCTCCCCTCCCACTGCGCGGCGTTACCGCAGCCAAGTTCAAGAATGCGGCATGGCCCCATGAGGTCATACTGTGCAAAGAGCCAATCGTTCATGGAAATTTGCGCAGTGCTGTGCTTGGCGTGCAATTTCATGCGAATGGACAAATTGCGATCGTCTGCATATTGGGCTGCAACGCAGCTCCGATCGGTCATGTGGGGCATCTGCATTTGCTCCTTACTGATGAAATTTCGCCTAGATCGATGATTTTATACTATAGGATAGAAAACCAGGGTTGTCAACCCTTATGTTCAACCGTTTTGAGTGCGGCGTGTCAGAAGTGAAAAGCCAGCTTCAATATAAAGAAAATACGGCTCCTCCTCCCGTTAAGGACAGCCACTGTTCCCGCATGGCCAGAGCAAAATGCATTTGGGGTATAATAATGGGCTGCAATCCGTCTGGATTGCAGCCCATTGCCTTTTTCTATCCGTGTGATGCCAGTAGATTAAAGAATTTTGGTTCCCTCCGGCACCGTGTCATCCACAAAAATCACCTTGCACCCACAGGCGTTGTTCGTCGCTGCCAGAAGCATTCCCTCGCTCGTCACGCCTGTGATCCGGGTGGGCTTCAGATTTGCAAGCACAATGATCTTTTTGCCAACCAGCTCCTCCGGCGTATAATACGCCTTAATGCTCGAAACGATTGTGCGTTTATCAAGCCCATCGGAGAGCGTAAGCTTATAGCAGCTGTGGGATTTGCGGATTTCCTGGCACTTTAACACCTTGCAGACGCGCATATCCATCGCCGCAAAATCATCATATGCAATCTCTGCCTTCACCGGATCAACCGGATCCGGGTCGCCATAAGCCACCTGCTCCCGCTCCGGCTTCGGCTGCTCTTGCGCCTGCTTCGCCGCTTCCTCTGCCTCCTTCTCCGCCTGTGTTTTCGGCGAGGAGAAATCGAGAAGATTCACATACTGCGCAGGATCGATCGCATAGAGGAAGAGATAGAGCCGCGGGCCGCGCTCCTTATCGATGAGCAGCTGATAAACATTTTTGAAAAATGCGCCCTGGACGCCTTTGAGCGCCTTTTCCTCCATATTCGCCGGCGCAAACTCCTTCGGGATAGCATAGAGCTCGGCATTCAGCTCATCGAGCGTGTATCCGCCCGCACTGATGAACGCATATAACCGCGCGACTTCCGCACGCTGGGTTTCCGACAGCGTATCATACACCTCCCAATTGCGTGTAGCACGCAATCGGTTGACACTCTCCGGCGAGCATTGCTCCAGCCAGAATTTCGCCCGGTCCAGCCGGTCGGAGAATTGATCGAAGGTGTAAGGCGTGCCGATCTTGCGAAAAACAAGCTCCAGCATGTCCACCTTGAAATCCACCACGGAGCCGAGCTGCACAAGCAGGTTCATCGGCACGGTTTCGACCGTGCGGCCCTCGATCTCCGCATTATATAAAATCGCTTTGGTCAGATCGTTCGCCTTGCCGGATTTCACCTCGTTATACATCCGGTCAAATTCGAAATACTGCCGCAGGATGCCATCGTCAAAGCAAAAATCAAAGGCCTTGAGAGGCTCAGTTTTAGAATAAAGCCAGAGGATGATCTCCGGTTGATAGAGCTTTAAAAGCGTATCCGGGGTGAGGTTCAAGCCGGAAGAGCCGGACATCTTGCCCGTGGTGCCCTTGATGCCTATGAACTCATAGCCCTGAAAGATCGGCGCTTCGTAACCAAAGATCGCCTTTGGGATCTCTTTGCTCGTATCGTAGCTGCCGTTGGGGCTGGCGTGATCCTTTCCGCCCGGCTCGAAATCGACGCCCTCATACAGCCAGCGCATCGCCCAATCGACCTTCCAGGAGAGCTTGCAGTTAAAATCCTTCGTGAAATCAAACCGGCCTTCATGGCCACAGGAGCAGCGATATTCCGCCACCGTGCAGTCCTCTGAGAGGGAGGTGATCTTCGTGGTATCCTTGCCGCATACAGGGCAATAGATGCTCACCGGATAAAAATTTTTACGCTCCTCGTCGGTTGCCTCCTGCGTGCGGTGGCTGTCAAGAATTTCAAAAATTTCAGCCCGATGCTTGAGCGCATGGAGCACCTGCTGCGCATATTTGCCGGAGCGGTACATCTCCGCCTGGTGGCGATAATCCATTTTGATACCGAACCGGCCGATGGAGCGCTCGAATTCCTGCTCGAAATGCTCCGCATAGGTCTTGCACGGCGAATCCGGAAACGGATTTTTCACATCGACATACGGCATACCGATGCACGCCTCCAACTCCGGTGCAACCGCCTGCACGTTCACCGGCACCTTGCGCAACCGGTCAAATTCATCCCATGAAAAGAGGAGCTTCGCCTTTTTACCCATTTTGCGCAGCGCTTTTACAACAAAATAGCTCGTCGCCACATCACGAAAATTGCCGATGTGGATCGAGCCGGACGGGCTGATCCCGGCGGCGCAAACATACTCCTCCTTATCGGGCTTGCGCTCGATGATTCTCTGTGCGATCTCTTCCGACCAATGCATATATCTATCTCCCTTATTGTTACTTCCATTCAAAACGATATTATAGCAAAAACAACCGCCGCAATGCAACTGCTACCGCCCGGAAAGCGGGCTATTCCTTTAATTTATGGATAAACAGGCCGCTTAAGAGCTTTGGCTCAAACCAAGTTGATTTCGGCGGCATCACCTTGCCCGCATCGGCAATGGCCATCAATTCCTCCAAAGTGGTCGGACACATAGAGAAAGCGAGCAACATATCGCTATTTGCGCGCTTTTCCAGCTCCCCAAGGCCGCGAATGCCGCCGACAAAGTCAATACGTTTATCCGTGCGCGGGTCACCGATGCCGAGCACAGGGCCAAGCAGGTTCTCCTGCAAAATGGATACATCGAGGCTCGCAACCGGATCGCCTTCAGGGAACGTGCCTGCCTTTGCCGCCAGGCGATACCATTTTCCGCCCAGATATAGGCCGAAGGTATGGCTTTGCTCCGGGTGGAACGCCCCCTCCCCCTCATAGGCGGAAACCTCGAATTTTTCCCCAATCTTTTGTAAAAACTCCGCCTGCGTATAACCGTTGAGATCCTTCACCACACGGTTATAATCCATGATCGCCAGCTCGTCGCTTGAAAAGAGAACCGCAAGGAAAAAATTGAATTCCTCCTCCCCTGTATAACCGGGCGTCGCCTCACGGCGCATCTCGCCCACACGCACGGCGGAGGCGGCGCGGTGATGCCCATCCGCAATATAAAGGGCTTCAATTTTCGCAATGGTCTCTGTCAGCCGCACAATCGCCGAATCATCATCCACCACCCAAACGGTCTGCCGCACGCCATCCTGCACAAAGTCATAAACCGGCGCGTGCGCCGCCTTCCAATCCTCCAATATTGTGTGGAGCTTGGCCTGTGGGCGGCAGGCCAGAAAGATAGGCCCGGTGTTCGCGTCGCAGGCGTCCACATGGCGAATGCGGTCCGCCTCCTTATCTGCGCGGGTAAACTCATGCTTTTTGATCGTGTTGCTGCGGTAATCATCAATAGAGGCACAGCCGACCAAGCCTGTCTGCGCTCGCCCTTCCATAATCTGGCGATAGATATAGAAGCAAGGCTTTTGATCCTGCGCGCATATGCCGTCCGACACAAGCTTCTCCAAATTTTCCCGCGCCTTTTCATAAACGCGCGCGTCGTAAAGGTCGATGGAAGGGTCGAGATCAATCTCCGCTTTATCCACGTGCAGGAAGGAATTCGGATTCCCCTGCGCTAACTCGCGCGCCTCCGCGCTGCTCATCACATCATAGGGAAGCGCCGCCACCTGCGCCGCATAATCCGGAAGAGGTCTGACTGCCGCAAAGGGTCTAAACACTGCCATCAGTTTGCATCCTTTCTTATTTTGAAATCAAATAAATGATTCTTTCAAATTTTAATGATATGTACTGCCCGTTCGGAGCTTACTTGTCCATTATGAGCCGTTACGCGCGCATAAAAGGAATTGAGCCCCGGCGCTAACGGAACACCCACTGAGAGCTCCCGCCCCTGCGCCTGCGCGATAATAACGCGTTCATCCCCCGTGCACAAGGCGATTTCCCCGGCTGTTTCATCCGCCGAAAGCTGGATTTCAATGCGTTCCAATCCGCAATCCGGCGCGGTTGTGATTGCGATGCTTTGCTCTGAGGCGCCCGCCGTATCAAACAGGAGCGCCGGAATCGTCACGCGCGCATCGCACACAGCGCTCTCCGGCTCCCGTTCAGGCGGAAGCTCCGCCTCGCCTACACAAACCGGAATCCAATTGGACTGGATCGCAACCCCGTTCCACAGTGTCTGCGCATACACATAGGCAGCCCCTGGTGCTTTTGCCGTCAAAGTGCCTTTATCCACTGTGACAACCGATTCTTCCGTGCTGTGATAGGTAATGGCCCCAACAGGTGCAGAAGCGGGGCACTGCGCGTCAAAGGTCAAGGCGTCCTCACATTCGATTGCTTCTCGCCTCGTGCGGATCAGTGCAGCGCCCATCTTCAAACCATTATCATAGGTGTTGTCTGCAAGGGTTACTTGAGAGCAGGCTTCAAAGGAGAAGAGCAGATCTTCCTCGGCCTGATTGCGTCTGCCCTCCGCCTGCGTTTGCAGGGAAACCCACTCGCCTGCTTTTAAGGCGCACGTTTCCGGGGAAATGTGCAGATGAATACCCGGTGCATCCCGCAGCACGCGGTTGCGGCGGAAGATGAGCCCAGCCACACCCTCTGCACGCACGACACTGTCATGGCCCATGTAAAACGTGTTCTCTTCAATCGTAATATTCCGATGCACCGGCGTATCCGCGGAGAGCTTGGAAGAGCCTCCCTTGACCTCCGGGTGAATATACACCGCAGGCTTATACTTCCACTCCGTCTGCCCTGCCGGACGGATATAAAAGGTGTTGCCGCGAATCGTCAAATCACGAATCGGGCCGGATTCATACCACTCGTTGGAATCGTTAGAGAGGAAAATAGACGCCATCGCCATATTTTGAAACACATTGTTTTCAATCAACACCTTGCGCCGCTGCGTGCAGAGGATGCCGCGCGTGGGGATGGTGGTAAAGAAGTTATTGCGGATGACGACTTCCGCCGTATATGTCACATTCTCCGCAACATATTTTGGCTGCGGGCCGATTTGCGCTGTGATTTCCTTTGGCAAATCGCGGTCGAAGGTAACGGTCATCGTTTTGAGATCATTCCCACCTGCTCCGGGATCGATTGATTTTACCACGCGATATCGTTCCTCTTTGCCACACAGGGGCGCAAGCGTATCGCGCGCATAAAAAATCACTTCGTCGCCCGTATGGAACTGTGGAAACCCACCCTGCTGCTTATGGATATAACGGAGCGTCAGCGTGCGTGCATCCAGCCTCCTCTCCACACGGGTAAATGTCCCGTGGAGGTTGATCGGGTCGTCATGCGCGTGGCCGAACACACAGTTTTCAATTGTCATGCGCCCTCCCACGCCGGAGGCGTGGATCAAATCCGCAAAGCTCGTGGTAAATTTGCCCGTGCCGGGGCGCGGCATAAAGCGGCAATCTCGGTAGGTGACATTCCGGCACATCTGCGTCAGCCAGCCAAAACCATGCATGTAGTGCACGTTTACCTGTTCAATCAGGAGATCTTCGCTCTCCCAGTGAAACGCACCGGCTGTCTCCCTTGTTTTGGAGGCGCACAATTCATAGACCATGCCCAGCTTTTGCACACCCGGCCGTTTGCCAAAATAAAACACGCGCACCCGATTCGGTGCAAGCTGTTCGAGCTTCCACACATGTGAAAACGGGCCCTGCAAAAGGCTGTAGCGGCGGGAAACGCCCGCGCTCGGGTCATAACCAACGACAGACCAGCCTGCGTGATGGTTTTTCTCTGTCCAATACGGCGCGCCATCCATGCCTGCTCCACCCGTCCACAAAAGCTTTCGGCGGCCGGAAAGCCGGAACGGAAACGCCGCTGGGATATAGAAATCTGTATATTGTGAAATACCCTTCTGCCCAAAGCCGGCCACTGTCATCTCGCTGACCGTTGGCACAGCAAAATCCCAGGCAAACGCACGCAGCGTGATCTGTTTAGAGCGCACAACCGCCAGCGCCATCATATTACCATGCATCAGGAAAAGTGAACCGCCGCCATCCAGCATGAGATCCTCCTGATCCTCGATCAAGATCGCGATCGCCTTCTCGGGATGAGAGCAGCTATCCGTATTGGAGGTATGATAAACGCGCCGCTGCGCATGCTCCTTATAGAAATGGTATTCGCCCCTGGGAAAGAAAAGCGTGACCGGGCCCGGGGTATTGCGAGCCGCCTCCAACGCGGCCTGAACCGCTTTCGCGGAATCCCCTTTTCCTGCCGGATCGGCCCCATAATCCGTCACGCGAAGTATTGTCCTATTTGTTTCCAATCAAACGCCTCCCTGCTGAATTCGAAAGCTTCTTTATTACGAGTTCACCTACGGGCAATTAAAGACCGCCCCTACCAACAGTGTTTTAGCTCAACACATCATCATGGCTGTTTTTTTATGTTGCCATGCACGAAAAACTTCCCTCTACAGTGCGTCAAACTTTGTTTGAAACAATTCTATCACAAAGCATATCCGGCAGGCAAGAGAAAGCGGATAGAGTTGCGGCAAATCGAAATATATTAAGCTTGCGCTTTTTTCTCCCAGGCTATTTCTGTGTAATTTCCCCCGTAGTGATCCCCGCATAAGCCTGCGGCACTTCACCGACAATGACCGTTTCCGCAATGCAGATGCTCGTATTCACTTCGGTCGGCTCATAGCTATCCGGCGTAATGAAAAGCACGTGCGTTTGAATATCGAGCATCACCTGATGATGCGTCTGGTTGACCCCGGCAGAAGCAAATTGATTGCGAAGCTGCAAAATGCATGTATAATGAAAATTATAAGTGTACAGCATCCCGTGTTGATATTCGTGGCTGTGGAGCATGTGATTGCAAGGAAACGGCATGTGCAACATTTGACGGAAAGTAAGAAAAACTCCGAGGGCGGTTTAAACCGCCCCGGAGTTTCTGTTGCCATGCATATGAGTGAACATAACAATGACAGAACGTTTCGCTGAAAGAGAGCTGTCAGGGAAAGATTTGAGGAAATCAAAGAATGCATTTTACAAAGAAAGTAACGATGATAGGAAGTATCATAATGCTGGCCTGTTGTTTTACCGGTTGTGAAAAGGAAGTCATTACAGTTGCGGGGATTCAGAATCCCGAGGTTCGTGAAGATCAGTACATAGTAGTAGAGAACTTTGAATTAAAGCAGATTGAGGATAATGGGAAGGATGCGATTGCCTGCTGTGCAATTCTGATTCCGGCCGGGTACGTGGAATCCTCCACTGTTCCGGGGATGTATGTACATTCCTTGAGTCCGTTGGATTCTTCCAATATTTATTATACAGTGCTTGAAGGAACCGGAGACGGTGCAGTACCCGACAATCTGACATCTGACTCCTTTGAAAAGGAATTAGAGGATGCTTATGCAAAACAGGGCGAGAACGTAGATATTACGATTGAAGAATTTTCACGAAATGACATGGAAGGTGTTCCGGGGTA
>OHHY01000978.1_pt1 | contig 11468 bp, 10 predicted proteins | sample 1568101 | NCBI WGS metagenome assembly OHHY01 (sample SAMEA3879605, study PRJEB24766) | human gut metagenome | biome: human-associated habitat; feature: feces | place: USA | collected 1985/1987
TCACCCTGCTGACCGACTCTCAGGGCAAGAAGATGGGCAAGACCGCCGGCAACGCTGTCTGGCTGGATCCCAACAAGACCAGTCCCTTCGAGTTCTACCAGTACTGGCGCAACGTGGGCGATGCCGATGTGATGAAGTGCATTCGGATGCTCACCTTCCTGCCGCTGGAGCAGATCGAAGAGATGAGCACTTGGCAGGATCAGCGCCTGAACGAAGCCAAAGAGATCCTTGCCTACGAGATGACCAGCATGGTGCATGGCAAGGAGGAGGCCGAAAAGGCTCAGAATGCTGCCCGTGCACTGTTCAGCGGCAACGCGATGGATACCGAGCATATGCCCAGCACCCAGCTGACCGAGGCTGACCTGACGGACGGTGCTATCGGCATCCTGACCCTGATGGTCAAGGCCGGTCTGGCTGCTTCCAATGGCGAAGCACGCCGTCTGGTGGTGCAGGGCGGTGTGCTGGCAGACGGCGAAAAGGTCGCTGCTCCCACTGTCAGCTTTACCGCAGAGCAGCTTGCCAAGGGCATTGTCATCAAAAAGGGGAAAAAGATCTACCACAAGGTAACGCTGTAAAAAAGCATTATTAAAAATGGTCCAGAAACGTCTGTAGGCGTTTCTGGACCATTTTTTACATTTTAGCGCGTAACAGCCGCTGATGGCCTGCAAATCGAACCGGAAACGCAGCTGCCCCTCCGGCCTATTGCTGTTACAGCTCGTACGCCTTTTTCAGCGCTTCATAGGCAGCATCTTCATTTTCAGCGTGGACGAGCAGAGAGATATCCAGATCGCTGGTTGTGATCAGCAATACCTCGATACCAGCCATAGCCAGTGCGTTCAGCGCCCGCGCAGCCACGCCGCAGCTGGTGACCATATCCTCGCCGAACAGATTCAGCTTGGAGTAGCCCACGCTGATCAGAGGAGACGCCTTGGCGTCCTTATCCAGATTTGCCGCCGAGATCGCCTTCATCACCAGCGGCAGATCGCTACTGGATGCGGTAAAGCTGAAATCAATGGTAGTGCCATGTGGGGCGCTTTGGCTGATCATGTCCACCACCACGCCGGTCTCTGCAAAGATATCCAGATAGCGGGACAGACTGTTGCCCCGGAACGCCACGTCCTGCACGCTGATCATCATCAGGTCAGTCTCGATATTGATCTTCGATACTCCGTACATAAAAAGTCCTCCGTTCTGCCCGGGTTGCCGGGCAACGCTCAATCATTTCACATTTTTATGTAAGTACTATCGCAATTCAACTTTTAATGCAACAGCGCTGCATTGCATAGCACAAATACGCCGCTTTTATGTTACACTAATTCTTGTCTTGCGACAAAAAGGATGCGCTGATATTATTTTGCGCGATTTTTTGTATCCTGTCAAGGCTGAAATCAGAATATTTTGCCCGTACACCATGTGCTGCCGCCAATTCCTGTGTGTAATCGCGCAAAAGATAGGTGCGCACATTGGCTTTTCCTGCATCGTAATGTGTCACGGTGGGGTGCAGCTGCGGCGCAAGCACTTCACATTGCACTGAGCCGTTCGGCTGTGTGGTCTTTTGCAGCTGCAAAGTCAGGATAGCGCCCACCAGCTGATCCGGACGGCTCTGAGTGCTGAGAAAATTGCCCAGCGAGTAGGCCGCAAAACTCCGCCGCCCATCTGCTGCGGTAAGCCACTGGGCATCCTGCAGCACATGAGGGTGGGTGCCCACAATGACATCCGCACCCCAGTCTGCCAGCTGTTGCGCCAGTGTGCGCTGGCTGTCCACGATGGCGTGGCTATCCTCTACACCCCAGTGAACCCCAACCACCACAAAATCCGCCTGCTGGCGTGCCAAACGCACCTGCCGCTCGATCACATCGGTCTGGCTGGTGTAGATGATATTGGCCGTCATATTCTTGTTCTGGCGGATGCCGTTGGTGTGCTCAGTGTAGGAGAGATACGCGATTGTGATGCCGTTGACGGTTTGCAGCGGGATGCGGTCATAGTCCTCTTCGCCGCGCCACAGACCGGTGGTGACCACGTCCTCCGGCATAGACTCCCAGAACTGTAGAGTGGCGGCAATACCGGACGCGCCCTTGTCGTAGGTGTGGTTATTGGAAAGGCTGAACACCCGCACCCCGGCGCGGTACAGCGCCCGCGCACAGTCACCGGGGGTGGAAAAGCTGGGGTAGGTGGAGGGTGCAAGGGTGTCGCTGCAAAGGGTCTCCTGATTGATCCAGTTCACATCCTGCTCAGCATAGAAAGGAGCGATATGCTCATAACAGTAATCAAAGCTGTACTTTCCATCTTCGCCTGCCCGGCGGGCGGCCTGATTATAAATGGGAGAGTGGATCAGGTTATCTCCTGCTGCGGAAAAGCGGATGGTCTCCACCACAGGCTGTGGTTCAGGTTCCGGCTCCGGTGCCACAACAGATGAAGCAGGGGATAGCGTATCCTCCGGCGGCACAATGTCGCCCACCGGTACATCTTCTCCCGGCAGCCTTGTCCAGATTCCCAGACACAGTGCTATCACGCTCACCGTAAGAACCGACAGCACCACCGCCCGGAGCGTTTGCTTTCGGCCGCGCTTACGGGCAGCCGGACGCCGCCGCTTTAAAGGCTCCTGCTTCATCGTTCACCTCTTCTCCCGGCGTATGCCGGGGCAGCTTATTTTTCAGAGGGCGGCGATCAGGTCGCCCATATCGTACAGACCCGGCTCCTTCTTTGCCAGATAGACCGCAGCATTTACGGCGCCGTTGGCAAAGATGCTGCGGGAGTAGGCGGTGTGCCGCAGGGTGATCACCTCGTCCGGGCCACAGAACAGAACCTCGTGGTCGCCCACGATGCTGCCGCCGCGCACAGCGCTGATGCCGATTTCCTTCGGGTCGCGCTTCTGGCGCACGGAAGAGCGGTCGTACACATAATGGTACGCGCCGTCATTCTGCTCATTGATAGCATCGGCCAGCATCAGTGCCGTTCCGCTGGGTGCATCCAGCTTGTTGTGGTGATGTTGCTCCACGATCTCAATATCATAGTTGATGCCCAGCACGGCAGAGGCGCGCTTGCACAGCTCGGCCAGCACGTTGATGCCCATGGACATATTAGCGCTCTTGAACACCGGAACGCTGCGGGACAGCTGCACTACCTTCAGCTGCAACTCCTCTGAAAGGCCGGTGGTGCACACCACGATGGGCAGCTTGTGGGTCTGGCAGTAGGGCAGTGCCTTTTCCACTGCGGCAGGGGAGCTGAAGTCGATGATCACATCGCCCTTGCCGTTCAGCTTTTCCAGACTGTCGTAGACCGGGATGCCGTTCTGTTCGCCGTCCTTCATATCGATACCGGCCACCACACGGCAGTCCTCCCGCTGTGCGATCATATCGCACAGCACATGGCCCATGCGGCCGCCAATGCCCTGAATCACGATCTCTGTCATTGTTGTTTCCTCGTTTCTATAATATGGCAGAATGCCCGGAAGCTGAAAATTCCCGGGCATTCTGTACGCTTTTTATTCCTTGATCAGACCAGCAGCCTGCAAAGCCTGCTCGATCTTTGCCTTGTGGGCATCGCTGGGTTCTACCAGCGGCAGACGGCATTCGCCTGCGTTCCAGCCCAGCACGTTCATGGCGTACTTGACCGGAATGGGGTTCACCTCGCAGAACAGAGCCTCCTCCAGCGGCAGCATTTCCAGCTGCAAAGCGCAGGCCTTGGCGGTGTCGCCGTCAAAGAAAGCCTGACAGCAGTTATGCACTAGCTCCGGCGCAACGTTGGACACCACGCTGATGACACCCTTGCCGCCCAGTGCCAGCAGGGGAACCACCTGATCGTCATTGCCGGAGTAGATATTCAGCGCATCACCGCACAGTGCAGCCACCTTGGCCACCTGAGAGATGTTGCCCGAGGCCTCCTTGATGCCGTTGATGAGCGGGTGCTTGCTCAGCTCCAGAGCGGTCTCGGGTGCAATGTTCAGACCCGTGCGGGAGGGCACATTGTACAGGATGACCGGGATGCCGCCAGCCTCAGCCATGGCGGTAAAGTGCGCCACCAGACCGGCCTGCGAGGTCTTGTTGTAGTAGGGGGTGACCATCAGCAGGGCATCGGCACCGCAGGCAGCAGACTTTGCTGCCAGTGCGCAGCCGTGGTCGGTATCGTTCGAACCGGCACCGGCAATGACCGGTACGCGGTGATTGACCGTATCCACGGCGAACTTGATGGCGGCCAGCTGCTCCTCATCGGTCATGGTAGAGCACTCGCCGGTGGTGCCGCAGATGATGATGGCATCAGTGTGGCGGGCGATCTGATCCTCGATAATGCGGCCCAGCTCGTCAAAGTTGATGCTTCCGTCCTCGTACATCGGGGTGATGATGGCAACACCCGCACCGGAAAAGACAGGCTTCTTCATAGTAAAAAACTCCTTTGCTGCGTGTATCGCGCAAAAATTCAGGCATTAGTCCATATAGCCCTTCGCTGCCAGCAGCTCGGCCAGTAGCACAGCACCGCCGGCAGCACCACGCAGGGTGTTGTGGCTCATGCAGGCAAACTTGTAGTCAAACAGGGTATCCTCCCGCAGACGGCCGATGCACACAGCCATGCCGTTCTCGGTGTTGCGGTCCAGCTTGGGCTGCGGACGATCCGGCTCGGTAAAGTAGTGCAGGAACTGCTTGGGTGCGCTGGGCAGGTTCAGTTCCTGTGCAGGGCCGCGGAAGTTCGCCCAAGCTTCCAGCATCTGCTCCTTGGTGGGCTTTTTGTCAAAGCTTACAAACACGGCTGCAGTGTGGCCGTCCGAAACAGGCACGCGGAAGCACTGTGCCGTGATGACCGGCTTCTCGGCGTTGACGATCTGGTCGCCCTCGATATGGCCCCACAGTTTCAGCGGCTCGCGCTCGCTCTTTTCCTCCTCGCCGCCGATGTAGGGGATCACGTTGTCCACGATCTCGGGCATCCGGTCAAAGGTCTTGCCTGCGCCGGAAATGGCCTGATAAGTGCACACCAGTGCCTTGCTTACGCCAAAGTCCTTCATCAGGGGATGCAGGGCGGGCACATAGCTCTGCAGGCTGCAATTGGACTTGACAGCGATGAAGCCGCGCTTGGTGCCCAGACGCTTGCGCTGGGCGGGAATGATCTCGATATGGTCGGCGTTGATCTCGGGCACCACCATGGGAACATCCGGGGTGAAACGATGGGCACTGTTGTTGGAGACCACCGGGCACTCAGCCTTGGCGTATGCTTCCTCCAGTGCTTTGATCTCGTCCTTGGGCATATTGACAGCGCAGAAAACAAAATCCACCTGCGAAGCAACTTCCTCTACCTTGGAAGCGTCCAGAACGGTCATCTTCTTCACGCTCTCCGGCATGGGAGTGGTCATGGCCCAGCGGGAGCCTACTGCATCCTCATAGCTCTTGCCCGCACTGCGGCCGGATGCGGCCAGTACGGTCAGCTTGAACCAGGGATGATTCTCCAGCAGAGTCACAAAACGCTGACCCACCATGCCAGTTGCGCCTACAATACCCACTTTATACTGTCTTTCCATTTCCAGCACCTTTCCTTTCAAAAAAACAAACAGCAAATCTTAGTATTGCGAAGAACACGGCTTGCAAACCGGACAGCGATGCAATATAATAGATACTGTTTATACAGATTCTATGATATCATTGATACGTTGTCCGTGTCAATCATCGGAAAGGCAAATGCACACTATGTTAAAAAAAGATTTTTGGTATGATTTACCCAAAGAGCTCATTGCACAGGAGCCCGCAGCCCCACGGGACGCTGCGCGGCTGATGGTTCTGAGCCAAAAGGACGACAGCATCCGGCACAAGGTGTTCCGTGATCTGCCGGAATTTCTGGAGCCGGGGGATCTTTTGGTGGTAAACAATTCCAAGGTGCTGCCCGCCCGCATCGTGGGCGTCAAGCAGCCCACCGGTGCCGTGTGCGAGCTGCTGCTGCTGCGGCAGGTGAAGGGCGACCAGTGGGAGTGTCTGGCAAAGCCCGGCAAGCGGATGCAGCCCGGTACGAAGGTAAGCTTTGGTGACGGCAGTCTGACCGCTGTGGTAGACGAGACCATGGAGGACGGCAACAAGTACGTTACATTCTATTATGATACCGAAACGCTTTATGAAAAGTTGGATGAATTTGGCAAGATGCCGCTGCCGCCCTACATCACAAAGCAGCTGGAGGATCAGAGCCAGTATCAGACCGTCTACGCCAAGGAGCTGGGCAGCGCAGCTGCTCCCACCGCCGGGCTGCACTTTACCCCGGAGCTGATGGACACCCTCCGCGCTATGGGCGTCGGCATTGCCGAGGTCACACTGCACGTTGGTCTGGGCACCTTCCGCCCTGTACAGGAGGACGAGATCAGCGACCACAAGATGCACAGCGAGTGGTACTCCATCAGTGAGGAGACCGCCCGCCGCATCCGCGAGACCAAGGCCGCAGGCCACCGGGTCATCGCCGTGGGCACCACCAGCTGCCGCACGCTGGAGGCTGCCGCTGCCAAGTATGGCGAGATCAAAGCCTGCAGCGGCAACACCTCCATCTTCCTGTATCCGGGTGTGAAGTTCAACTGCATCGACGGCCTGATCACCAACTTCCACCTGCCGGAGAGCACCCTGATCATGCTGGTGTCCGCTCTGTACGGCTACGAAAAGACCATGCACGCCTATGAAGTAGCCGTGGCAGAGAAGTACCGCTTCTTCTCCTTTGGCGATGCTATGCTCATTTTGTGATTTTTTGTAATTGCGGCATAATGCTGCTGTGATCATTCTGATAACTTGCAGGCTTGCTGCCTGCATCGAGGCTGCACGGCTGTTTTCCGTGCGCAGAAAGGAAAAGACCATGCCTTCTTTGACGACCTACACCCTGCTCAAGCAGGAACACAACGCCCGGCGGGGCGAGTTCAAAACCGTGCACGGCACGGTGCAGACCCCTGCCTTCCAGAACGTTGCCACCGCCGGTGCCATCAAGGGCGGCCTGTCGGCGCAAGATCTGAAGGATATCGGCGCGCAGGTCATGCTGTGCAACACCTACCACCTGCATCTGCGTCCCGGCGACAAGCTGGTGGCAGATATGGGCGGCCTGCACAAGTTCACCCGCTGGAACGGGCCTATCCTGACCGACAGCGGCGGATTTCAGGTGTTCAGTCTGGCAAAGCTGCGTAAGATCACCGAGGAGGGCGTGACCTTCGCCTCTCATCTGGACGGTCACCGCATCTTTATGGGCCCGGAGGAGAGTATGCAGATTCAGGCAAATCTGGGCTCTACCATCGCCATGGCCTTTGATGAGTGCGTGGAGAACCCCGCCCAGCACGATTACTCCAAGGACAGCTGTGAGCGCACCACCCGCTGGCTGAAGCGCTGCAAGGCCGAAATGGCACGGCTGAAGCACGAGGGCATCTCGGTCAACCCGGATCAGCTTCTGTTCGGCATCAATCAGGGCTGCACCTATGCAGATCTGCGCGTGGAGCACATGAAGCAGATCGCCGAGCTGGAGCTGGACGGCTACGCCATCGGCGGTCTGGCTGTGGGCGAGCCCACCGAAGTGATGTATGAGATGATCAGTCAGGTGGAGCCGTATATGCCCAAGGACAAGATCCGCTATCTGATGGGCGTCGGCACCCCCGGCAACATCATCGAGGCCGTTGACCGCGGCGTGGATCTGTTTGACTGCGTTATGCCCAGTCGCAATGCCCGCCACGGTCATCTGAATACATGGAGCGGTATCATCAACATCAAAAATGCCAAGTACGAGCGGGACGAGCGTCCCATCGACCCCGCCTGCGGCTGCCCAGTGTGCCGTAATTACTCCCGTGCCTACATCCGGCATCTACTCAAGGCAGACGAGATGCTGGGTATGCGCCTGACCGTGATGCACAATCTGTGGTTCTACAACCACCTGATGGAGCGTATCCGGGATGAACTGGATGCCGGCACCTTTACTGCCTTCCACGACAGATACGTGAAGCTTCTGGATACCCGAATTTAAACTTTAGCCTTGCAACAAGGCCGATAAGAGGGTATAATAGCATTATCTGAATTTTTGAGAGGAGATTTTGCCCCATGCAATTTCTGACTACCACGTCCGAAGGCTATATCAGCCTGTTCTTCACGCTGGCACTGATGCTGGTCCTGCTGTACTTCATGATCTACCGTCCCCAGAAGAAGCAGGAAAAGAAGGATGCCGCTATGCGCAGCAGTCTGGAGATCGGCGATCAGGTCACTACCATCGGCGGTGTCATTGGCCGCGTTGTCGCTATCAAGGACGACACCTTTGTTCTGGAGACCGGCGCTGACCGCGTGAAGATCCGCTTCACCAAGTCTGCTATCTCTTCGGTCGAAAAGCTGAACATGGACAAGGCTCCTGCCGATAAGAAGTAAGCATTTAACCGTGCATACATGAACCGCCTCCCTGCATAGACTATGTGCAGGGAGGCGGTTTTGTTATGTCTGAGTCTCGAGGTTTCCCGGCGGAGCTTCTTTCGTTTGCGCTTTTCGGGGCGCTGGGGGTGGCCGTAACAGCGGCGGCGCTGGCTGGTTTTGCGCATCTGATGGCCGGGCACGGCTGCTCCGGCAGTGTCGTGCCGGTACTTGCCACAGCAGCCGTGTGCATGGGTAGTTCGCTGTGTGCACTGGCGGCAGCGTTCCGTAAAAAGGTGCGCGGTCTGCTGACCGGACTGCTCCAAAGTACATTTCTGGCAGTGCCGCTGGCGCTTTCTGCTGTATGGAACGGCACCGCTGCCGCGCCGGCTGTAGTGTGCCGTATTCTGGCGGTGCTGCTCTGCGGCTGTATCGGAGGGCTGCTTGGGGTCACCCTGCGCAGCCGCAGGCACACGCTTCGTTGATCGATCCGGCAAATCGAATCCATCAGAGGAGAAAACAGCGTATGTGGATCTACGAACAAGAAAAAACGGAAGAAAACCTGTCCTTGCTGCCACAGACGGTCAGCCTGCCGGTGCAGAAAGCAGAGCCTGCTCTGCCGACTGTACCGGAAACTGCACCGGAACCCGTAGAGCAATTGCCATCAAAAGAGCCCTGCATCCCGGCAAAGCGGCACGCCACCCGGGATTGCTGGCTGCTGGCTGCGGCCTTTCTGCTGGGGTGCACGGCAGCCGGTGTATTGCAGGCCGTATGCGATGCCCGGCAGGCAGAGCTGCTGCGGTATTATCTGGAAGCGTGGCAAGGGATGTTTGCACCGGGCAGTATGCAAGGGACGGTACAGCTTTTTAGCATGGAATATCTGGCTCTCGGCCTTGTGGTCAGCCTGTTTCTGGTATTGGGGCTGTCTGCCCTTGGGCCTATAATGATCTTTGGCAGCATGATGTTGTACGGTTTGGGCAGCGGTCTGCTCATGGTACAGCTTTGCACAGCAGGCGGGTGGAAAACAATGCTCTCGGCACTGCTGTGGACAGGCTTACCGGCGGCAGCAGCAAGTGGCTGTCTGTGCTTTTTCGGGGCCTGCGCTTTGCAGGTCAGCAGCCGGATCCACGCCTATTCCTTCCGCAAGCATTCCGGTGGACAAGCCCGCCCCGGGGTGCAGGCACTGCTGGGGCAGTATCTGCTGACCATGGTGGTACTGCTGCCGCTTTGCGGCGCAGCGGCAGGGCTTTCGTATCTGGGCAGCTGCCTGTGAACAATATCCTTTTCTTGCGGGTTTTGGTACAGTGTGTTACAATAACAAAAGACCATAAATAAATGAGGGACAGACATGAAACTGAAATCCGTCTATGTATGCTCCAATTGCGGAGAGACAAGCCCCCGCTGGATGGGGCGCTGCCCCAGCTGCGGCAGCTGGAATACCATGAACGAGGACGTTGTTGCCGAAGCTCCAAAGGCAGGGACTCCTGCTGCCCGGCAGGCTGCTGCGGCTCGTCAGGAGGGCGTGACCACCCTGACCGCCCGGCGGCTGTCAGAGATCAGCACGACTGAGGAAAAAAGCCGTATCCTGACCGGTATCTCGGAGCTGGACCGTGTATTGGGCGGCGGTATCGTGCTGGGCGGCGTGGTGCTTTTGAGCGGTGAGCCGGGCGTTGGTAAATCTACTATGCTGCTACAGCTGTGCGGTGCCATCTCTAACCAGCACAGCGTGCTGTATATCACCGGAGAGGAATCTGTCCGGCAGGTCAAACTGCGCGCCGCACGGCTGAAGGTACCGCAGGACAACATCTTTCTGGCGGCAGAAAACGACGTGGATGAGATCTGCGGCCTGATTGAAAAGGAAAAGCCGGATCTTGTGGTCATTGACTCCATCCAGACTATGCGCTGCATGGATATCTCGTCCTCGTCCGGTACAGTCAGTCAGGTGAAGGAGAGTGCCGCGCGGCTGCTGGCAGTCGCCAAAAAGCAGGAGATTCCCATGTTCATCGTGGGTCATGTGAACAAGGATGGCGCGATCGCAGGTCCCAAGGTCATGGAGCATATCGTGGATACGGTGCTTTACTTTGAGGGTGACAAGATGCTGCCGTACCGCATTCTGCGGGCAGCAAAAAACCGCTATGGCTCCACCAATGAGCTGGGAATGTTCGACATGACCGGCACAGGACTTGCCGAGATCGAAAACCCCTCCCAAATGCTGCTGGAGGGACGTCCGCTGGGGGTTTCCGGCAACTGTGTAGCCTGCACCATGGAGGGCAGCCGTCCCATCCTGAGCGAGATTCAGGCGCTTGCCACCAAGACAAATTTCCCGGCACCCCGCCGCGCCTGCAGCGGATACGACTATAACCGCATGAACCTTTTGATCGCCGTGCTGGAAAAGCGGGCAGGGTACTTCTTTGGCAATCTGGATGTCTACGTTAACATCGTAGGCGGCATTGCGTTGCGGGATACCGCCTGCGACCTTGCAGTCTGCCTGAGCATGGTCTCCTCGCTGCTGGACCGCCCGGTCAGCGATAAGCTTATCGCCATCGGAGAGGTAGGTCTGGGCGGGGAAGTGCGCAGCGTGCCTAATCTGGAGCAGCGCCTGCACGAGGCTGAACGTATCGGCTTTGAGCGTGCAGTTATTCCCAAGCACAGCCTTGCACACCTGAATGCCGCAGATTATCCCGGCATGAAGCTGGTCGGTGCGGCGTATATTGCAGATGCCATCAATGCGCTGAAAAATGACCGCCTGTGATGAAACGAGGAACCTATGTCGATCTATCTGGACGAAAGAAATCCCGGCAAGCACGCGCCCTTTGAGGATGCCGCCCCGGATATTGTAGAATATGTGCGGTATCTTGAGGTGATCGCCGGTAAAAGTGCCAACACGGCTTTCAATTATTACTGTGACCTGCGCTCTTTCAGCCGCTTTATGAAGCGCCGCCGCGGTCTTGTGCCAACAGATGCAGAATTTAAAGAAATTGACCCCAAGGGGCTGGACACAGCCTTCTGGGGCAGCATAACAAAAGAGGACATCTACGAGTATCTTTATTTTCTGAACCGGGAATGCGGCAACAAAAAATCCTCTACCGCCCGGCGGCTGGCCAGCCTGCACGGCTTTTATGATTATCTGGTCAATCAGGT
>OHHY01000991.1_pt1 | contig 11342 bp, 8 predicted proteins | sample 1568101 | NCBI WGS metagenome assembly OHHY01 (sample SAMEA3879605, study PRJEB24766) | human gut metagenome | biome: human-associated habitat; feature: feces | place: USA | collected 1985/1987
AGGCACCCTTGCCGCCGTCATAGCATTAAAAGACTTCATGAAAGCACACAACCTGAAAGGAACAATCCGCTACTACGGCTGCCCAGCCGAAGAAAACGCAGGCGGCAAAGCATTCCTTGTACGTGACGGCTATTTCAATGACTGCGACCTCGCCCTCTGCTGGCACCCGGAGCAGGGACGACGTGCATGCTACGGAAGCACAAAGGCAAACTTCAGAGTCTTCTTCACATTCCACGGAACCCCGGCACACGCCTCCATGTGCCCGGAATTGGGCCGTTCCGCACTGGATGCAGTAGAATTAATGGACGTAGGCGTAAACTACATGCGTGAACACATGATAGACGAAGCCAGAATCCACTATGCCATCACCGACACAGGCGGAGATGCCCCAAACGTAGTCCAGTCCAGAGCCCAGGTACTCTACGCCATCCGCGCCCCGAAGATCACTCAGGTAAAAGAACTCTACAACCGCGTATGTAATATAGCCAAAGGCGCCGCCCTCATGACCGAAACTACCGTAGAAATCCGTCAGGTGGCTGCCTATTCCAATTTAATCTCCAGTAAAATCCTTGCAGACCATATGAACACCTACCTGGAAAAACTTGGCCCGATTCCATATACAGAGCAGGAATATGCCTACGCACAAAAATTCCAGCAGTCCCTCTCGGATCAGGACAAAAACCAACTTCCTACAATTGCCCGGGACTACTTTGGTCCCAAAGCACCGGAAGCAATGAAAACCCCAATCTTCGAACCAATCGCCTGCCAAAATCTGTACAGCGACCTCAAATACTCCACCGATGTAGGAGACGTAAGCTGGATCGTTCCAACCGTCCACCTCAACATCCCCACATTCGCCGCAGGAACCGCTCTCCACTCCTGGCAGGCAGTAGCCCAGGGCAAATCCTCAATAGCTCACAAAGGAATGCTCTACGCCGCCAAAATCATGGCTCTCACTGCCCTGGATTTTTTACAAAATCCAGAACTGGCAAATCAAGCCAGAAAAGAACTGACAGAAACTCTAAACGGCGAAACATATCCCAATCCATTACCGAAAGACCTGAAACCAGAGATATGGTAAAAGTAACATTTTGCCAGTTCCCAGCGCCAAGCCATCTGTCTCCTGGGGTGAATTTGACGAGTCTTAGTAACTCTTAGGTTTGGGAAATCTGCGTTATGGAAAAGAATCGCAACGTGTCTGAGCGAAGTTTGCAACGGAGCGAGTTTTGCATTCTTTTTCATGTTTTTAGCAGATTTACCAAACCTTAGAGTTACTTAGGCTCACGAAGCTGAACCCCAGGAGACAGATGGCTTCGCGCGTCCCTGCCCAGTGTCCCTACCCAATCCAAACAAACATTGTAACTATCCATAAAAAATGCTATAATCCATTTCAGAAAAACAAGATAAAAATCTTAAAAAATACAACAATCAGGAGGCACAAAAAAATGAGTAAAAAAGCATACATCTTCCTCGCCGACGGATTCGAAGACATTGAAGGCTTAACCGTAGTAGACCTTCTTCGCCGCGCCGGAATCGACATCAAAACCATATCTATCAAAGAAACCACCCGGATCCAGACATCCCACGGCATCACCATGCTCACCGACGCCATATTCGCTGAAACCGACTTCGCCGACGCCGACATGCTCGTTCTTCCTGGAGGAATGCCGGGAACCAAATACCTTGCCGGTTACAAACCACTCATCGACCTCCTGACAGACTTCAACAATAAAGGCAAAAAAATCGCAGCCATCTGCGCAGCTCCAAGCGTATTTTCCGGACTGGGATTCCTCAAAGGCCGCAAAGCAACTTCCTATCCGTCATTCATGGAAGTTCTCTCCAAAGATGGCGCAGTAACAAGTGAAGACAGCGTAGTAGTAGACGGAAACATAACCACCAGCCGCGGCCTGGGAACGGCTGTAGACTTCGCACTCTCCCTGATTTCACAGCTCGAAAATGAAGAAAAAGCAAAAGAAATCGCAGAATCTGTAGTTTACACACGTTAAAACATCCCAAAACCCTTATTTTTATGCGAAAAAACACTAGCACTTTTGGATTTTTTGTGCTATACTGCTACAATGACTGTAAATATATAATTGAGTTATAAACAGACTTCTTGCGTTACTGACACAGAGTGAACAGTAACTCTCCCGCTTCTGCAATGGTGGGAGCGGAGCTCAGACTTGAATATATAGAAATAGGTAAAAACTGTGAATGATATAACGCAGCTGAAAAACCAGTCGCAAAATATAACCTGAATTTAAGGAGGAACATTGTAACATGAGTTTACAGGTGGAAAAAATGGAAAAAAACATGGCTAAACTTACTATCGAAGTTGCCGCTGAAGATTTAGAAAAAGCAATGCAGAATGCATACCAGAAAGCAAAAGGAAGAATTTCCATCCCTGGATTCCGTAAAGGAAAAGCTCCAAGAAAAATGATCGAGCAGATGTATGGCAAAGGAGTATTCCTTGAAGATGCTGTTAACGCTCTGATTCCGGAACACTACAGCAAAGCATTAGCTGAATGCGAACTTGAGATCGTTTCCCAGCCGACAATCGACATCACACAGGCTGAGCCTGGAAAAGCATTCATCTTCACAGCAGAAGTTGCTGTTAAACCGGAAGTTACATTAGGTGATTACAAAGGTGTAGAAGTACCGAAAACTGAAATCACAGTAACAGACGAAGACGTAGAAGCTGAACTCAAGAAAGAGCAGGAGAAAAACTCCAGAACAATCAGCGTAGAAGACCGCGCAGCTCAGTTAAATGATATCGTAACAATCGACTTCGAAGGATCTGTAGACGGAGTACCTTTCGATGGCGGACAGGCTACAGAGTATCCTCTGACACTTGGTTCCAACACATTTATCCCGGGATTCGAGGAACAGCTTGTTGGTGCTAAAGTTGGCGATGATGTAGACGTAAAAGTTACATTCCCTGAAGAATATCAGGCAAAAGAACTTGCAGGTAAAGAAGCAATCTTCAAATGCGCAGTTAAGAAGATCGAAGCAAAAGAACTTCCTGAACTGGATGATGATTTTGCAAAAGATGTTTCTGAGTTCGATACACTTGCAGAGTATAAAGAGCATGTAAAAACAAATCTTGAAGATAAGAAAGCAGACGAAGCAAAACGTGCAAAAGAAGATGCAGCAGTAGATAAAGCAATCGAAAATGCACAGATGGATATTCCGGAAGCTATGCTTATGACACAGTGCCGTCAGATGCTTGATGATTTCAGCAGAAGAATGCAGTCCCAGGGATTATCCATGGATCAGTACTTCCAGTTCACAGGCATGACTGCTGACAAGATGATGGAAGACATGAAACCACAGGCATTAAAGAGAATCCAGACAAGACTGGTTCTTGAGAAAGTAGCAGAAGTTGAGAACATTCAGCCGACAGAGGAAGAAGTAAATGAAGAAATCTCCAAGATGGCTGAAGCATACAAAATGGAAGCTGACAAGTTAAAAGAATTACTTGGAGAGCGTGAACTTGAGCAGATGAAGAAAGACATGGCTGTACAGAAAGCAGTTACTGTTATCGCTGACGCTGCTAAGGAAGTTTAATTTTAAAGTAATCGAATTTTAAGAACCGGAAAGAGACAGGCTCAGATGTCTGCCTCTTTCGGAAAAAAGTCAGCCGCGTAAATGGAGGCGTTTATATGAGTTTAGTACCTTATGTCATTGAACAGACAAGCAGGGGAGAGAGAAGCTATGATATCTATTCAAGGCTTCTGAAGGACAGAATCATTTTTCTTGGTGAGGAAGTAAATGATGTGAGTGCAGGACTGATCGTATCACAGCTTCTTTTCCTGGAAGCAGAAGATCCTGGTAAAGATATTCAGCTGTATATCAACAGCCCGGGCGGTTCCGTAACAGCCGGCATGGCGATCTATGATACCATGCAGTATATTAAATGCGATGTTTCTACCATTTGTCTTGGAATGGCTGCCAGCATGGGTGCCTTTCTTCTGGCAGGCGGTGCAAAAGGAAAGAGATTTGCTCTTCCGCATTCCACTATCATGATCCATCAGCCATCCGGCGGTGCGCAGGGACAGGCAACAGAGATTCAGATCGTGGCAGATCATATCGCACAGACAAAGAGAACTTTAAATGAGTTATTGGCTGCAAATACCGGTCAGCCGATAGAAGTTGTTGAGCGTGATACAGACCGGGACAACTATATGACTGCTGAAGAAGCAAAGGCATATGGACTGATTGACGGTGTAGTCATGCATAAATAATGCGAAAGATAAGACTCCTGTGAATCGTCACAGGAGTCTTATTAGTTAGTATAGAGAAAGGACAGACATAAATTCATGGCAGAAAAAATGAGAGAAGGAAAAGTAAGATGCTCCTTTTGCCAGAAGACAGAAGATCAGGTAAGAAAACTGATCGCAGGTCCGGATGGTAAAGTATTTATATGCGACGAGTGCATTGGCATCTGCTCAGAGATCATGGAGGAAGAATTAAATCCTTATGATGACGAGGTTTTGAATTCTGATATTAATCTGTTAAAACCGGAAGAGATCCATGCAGTTCTGGATGATTATGTAATTGGTCAGGATGCAGCAAAAAAGGCTCTTTCCGTTGCTGTTTATAATCACTATAAAAGAATCCTTGCATCAAAAAATTCTGATGTAGAGCTTCAGAAGAGTAATATTCTGATGCTTGGACCTACAGGTTCAGGTAAAACTCTGCTGGCTCAGACACTTGCCAGACTTCTGAATGTACCGTTTGCTATTGCAGATGCTACCACACTGACAGAAGCCGGATATGTAGGAGAGGATGTTGAGAATATTCTTCTCAAGATCATTCAGGCAGCAGATTATGATATTGAACGTGCACAGTACGGAATTATCTATATTGATGAGATTGATAAGATCACAAGAAAATCTGAGAATCCATCCATAACCCGCGATGTTTCCGGTGAAGGCGTACAGCAGGCACTTCTGAAGATTCTGGAAGGTACAGTGGCAAGTGTTCCGCCTCAGGGCGGCCGCAAGCATCCTCATCAGGAGTTTCTTCAGATTGATACAACAAATATTCTGTTTATCTGCGGCGGTGCTTTTGACGGAATCGAGAAGATCATTGAGTCCAGACAGGATACCAAGTCCATCGGTTTCGGTGCAGAGGTTTCTGTTAAGGAAGACAGAAATGTAGGTGAGATCCTGAAGGATGTAATGCCGGAAGACTTTATCAAATTCGGTCTGATTCCTGAGTTTATCGGTCGTGTGCCGGTAGTTGTAACTCTGGATGCGCTGGATGAGAATGCGCTGATCAGTATTCTGAAAGAGCCGAAGAACTCACTTACCAAACAGTATCACAGATTATTTGAACTGGATGGTGTTGAACTTGATTTTGAAGATGATGCACTTGAACTGGTCGCAAAGAAATCTCTGGAACGTAAGACAGGAGCCAGAGGTTTGCGTGCGATCATGGAAGGTTCACTGATGGATCTGATGTATAAGATTCCGTCAGATGACACGATCCGCAAGTGTACAATTACCAAAGATGTAGTAGATGGCACCGGTGAGCCGGAGATCGTCCGCGGAGAAGCTCCTGCACAGGCGAAGACAGCCGGAAGCAGAAGAACGTCCCGGACACACAAGAAGGATAAACCGGAAACAGCCTGATGAAAGGGACTGAACAATAAATGACAAATCAGAATATAGTGCTGCCTGCGATCGCTCTCAGGGGGACTACCATCCTTCCCGGGATGATCGTTCATTTTGATGTGAGCAGGGAGCGTTCTGTCAAGGCGATTGAAGCTGCCATGCTTCATGACCAGAAGATTTTTCTGGTTACTCAGATTGATCCTGAGGTGGAATCACCGGATCTGGCAGGTGTATATCATGTAGGAACCATTGCCTATATCAAACAGGTTGTGAAACTTCCGCAGAACCTTTTGCGGGTACTTGTAGAGGGAACGGGAAGAGCCACACTTGTGAAATTTGAGCAGGAGTTTCCGTTTATCAGAAGTGAGATCACACCTGTTGATGAAGAAGAAATGCAGATGCCGGAACCAGTGATGGAAGCCATGCACAGAAGCCTTAAGGAATTATTCCACAGATACTGCATGGAAAATGGAAAAGTCAGCAAAGAGCTGGTAGCACAGATTTTAAATATAGATAATGTTGAGGAACTGGTTGAGCAGATTGCCGTAAATATTCCTTTATCTTATCAGAATAAGCAGAAGATCCTGGAGGCACTTACACTGGAGGAACGTTATGAAGTTCTGGGTGCAATCCTTGGAAATGAGATTGAGATCATGCAGATTGGCAGAGATCTCCAGAAAAAAGTGAAGGCCAGAATTGATAAGAATCAGAGAGAATATATTCTCAGAGAGCAGCTGAAACTGATACGTGAGGAACTGGGTGAGGATAATACTGCGGATGACGCAGAGGAGTTTAAGAAGAAACTCCAGGAACTTCAGGCCGGCGATGAGGTAAAAGAGAAGATCAGCAAAGAAATCGAGAGATTTAAGAATACCAACAGCAATGTATCCGAGAATGCAGTACTGCGTGGTTATATTGAGAACATGCTGGCACTTCCGTGGGAGAAGAAATCCACAGATTCTGATGATCTGAAAGAAGCATGGAAAGTACTTCAGGAAGGTCATTACGGTCTGAAAGATGTGAAGGAGCGTGTGATGGAGTTCCTTTCCGTCCGCAAACTGACACATAAGGGAAAAAGTCCGATCCTTTGTCTGGTAGGACCTCCCGGAACAGGTAAAACCTCCATTGCCCGATCGATTGCAGAAGCAATGCATAAGAAATATGTACGTATCTGTCTGGGCGGTGTGAGAGATGAGGCTGAGATCCGGGGCCACAGAAAGACTTATGTAGGAGCAATGCCGGGAAGGATCACTGCAGCATTGCAGCAGGCAGGAGTGAGCAATCCTCTGATGCTTCTGGATGAGATTGACAAGACCAGCAGTGATTATAAAGGAGATACTTCTGCGGCACTTCTTGAGGTGCTTGATCCGGAACAGAACAGCAGATTTATGGATCATTATATAGAGGTTCCACAGGATCTTTCAGAAGTACTGTTTATTGCAACTGCAAACGATGTTCAGGGCATTCCGAGACCACTTCTTGACCGTATGGAACTGATCGAGATCGCAGGTTATACTGAGAATGAGAAGGAACATATTGCAAAGGAACATCTGATTCCGAAGCAGATGGAAGAGAACGGTATCGAGAAAGGTAAACTGACAATCCAGTCAGCGGCTCTTAAGAAGATCATCAACAATTATACAAAAGAAGCCGGAGTTCGAAACCTGGAGAGAACCATCGGACAGATATGCAGAAAAACTGCACGTCTGATCATGGAAGAAGATAAAAAGAAAGTTACAGTGACTTCAAAGAATCTGTCAGATTTTCTTGGAAAAGAGCATTTTAACTATCTTATGGCAAATAAGAAAGATGAGATTGGTATTTCCCGCGGGCTTGCCTGGACACAGGTGGGCGGCGATACACTGCAGATTGAAGTCAATGTAATGCCCGGAAAAGGTGAGCTGATGCTTACCGGACAGTTGGGAGATGTTATGAAAGAGTCTGCACAGGCAGGTATTACTTACATTCGTTCCATTGCTTCTGACTATAAAGTTGAGCCGGAATTTTTCCAGGAAAACGATATTCATGTGCATATTCCGGAAGGGGCAGTACCAAAAGACGGACCATCCGCAGGTATTACCATGGCAACTGCAATCCTTTCCGCAATTATTAAGAAGCCGGTAAGGGCAGACCTTGCAATGACCGGTGAGATCACACTGAGAGGAAGAGTTCTTCCGATCGGCGGTTTGAAAGAAAAACTTCTTGCGGCAAAATATGCTAAGATCAAAGAGGTGTTAGTGCCGGCAGAAAACAAACCGGATATTCAGGAATTAGATAAGGAAATCACAGACGGACTTACCATTACCTTTGTAAGTTCGATGAAGGAAGTGCTTAATAAGGCACTGGTATAAAATAAATGGTCAGTCAGTAAAGATTGACCATTTGTTGTGAAAAAAGAGAGGAAATCAATGGTTATTAAGAATGTATCATTAGATATCGTATGCGGTATTACCAGCAAACTTCCGGACACCAACAGACCGGAGGTTGCATTTGCAGGAAAATCAAATGTGGGAAAATCATCGCTGATCAACGGGCTGATGAACCGGAAATCTCTTGCCAGAACAAGTGCACAGCCGGGAAAAACACAGACCATTAACTTTTATAATATCAATGAAGCCATGTATCTGGTAGACCTTCCTGGTTACGGATACGCAAAGGTTTCACAGTCTGAGAAGGAAAAATGGGGCAAGATGATCGAAAGATATCTTCATACATCCAAAAACCTGAAGGCGGTTTTCCTTCTTATTGATATCCGTCATGATCCGTCTGCAAATGACAAGATGATGTATGACTGGATTCTGAACAATGGCTATGAGCCGATCATTATTGCAACGAAGCTTGACAAGCTCAAACGAAGCCAGGTTCAGAAAAATATCAAAGCAATCAAAGAAGGGCTGAAGCTGAGCAAAGATGGCATTATTATTCCTTTCTCTGCTGAGACGAAGCAGGGAAGAGATGAGATCTGGGCTCTGATTGACGAGTTGACCGGACTGGCAGCTACTGAAGAAGCCTGAAAAAATAAATATTCGCTGTTTACTGACGGGATTCTTTTCCTGTGAAAATAAGCAGCAGACAGACAAAATACGAGGACAAAAAATATTATGGGAATTATCAAGGCATTCAAGCTGGGATTTGACTATCTCAAGTATGATGAAGATGGTAACGTGCAGGATACGCAGCGTGCTGTCAATGATGTAAACCTGGACATTGAAGCCGGACAATTCGTGGCTGTTCTGGGACATAATGGTTCCGGAAAATCTACTCTTGCAAAGCACCTGAATGCGCTGTTGCTTCCGACGGAAGGAACTTTGTGGGTAGATGGGATTGACACGTCTAAAGAGCCGGAATTATGGAAAGTCCGACAGAAAGCGGGCATGGTTTTTCAGAATCCTGACAATCAGATCATAGGAACTGTAGTAGAAGAAGACGTAGGGTTCGGACCGGAGAATATGGGTGTGCCCACAGAGAAAATCTGGGAGCGTGTAGATGAGAGCCTGAAAAAAACAGGAATGACATCCTATCGTTATCATTCTCCGAATAAACTTTCCGGCGGACAGAAGCAGAGAGTTGCAATTGCCGGTGTCATGGCAATGCGTCCGAAATGCATCATTTTGGATGAGCCAACTGCAATGCTGGATCCGAATGGACGAAAGGAAGTTCTTGAGGCAGTCAGTGACCTTAACAGACGGGAAGGAGTGACAGTTATTCTGATCACCCATTATATGGAAGAAGTTGTTCATGCGGACAAGGTATATGTTATGGACAACGGAGAAGTGGTGATGCAGGGAACACCCAGAGAGATTTTCTCACAGGTGGAAACTCTGAAAGAATACAGACTGGATGTGCCGCAGGTAACACTTCTGGCACACGAACTTCATAAAGCCGGAGTGGATGTTCCGGAGGGAATACTGACTACAGAGGAGCTGGTGAATGCCTTATGTCAATAGAATTAAAAAATGTAACTTATACCTACAGTCCGGGAACTGCCTATGAGATCCATGCGCTGAAAGATATCAATCTTTCTATTCCGGACGGACAGTTTATCGGAATTATCGGACATACAGGAAGCGGGAAATCTACACTGATCCAGCATTTCAATGCGCTGATCCGTCCAACTTCCGGTACGATCACTTATAATGGAGAGGATATCTGGGGAGAGAAATATGATCGTCGTGCCCTGCGAAGCGAGGTTGGTCTTGTATTTCAGTATCCGGAGCATCAGCTCTTTGAGAATGACGTGCTTTCTGATGTATGCTTTGGTCCCATGAATCAGGGATTATCCAGGGAAGAGGCAGAAGTAGAAGCAAAGAAAGCACTGCAGCACGTAGGTTTCAAGGAGAAAAATTTTAGTAAATCCCCTTTTGAGCTTTCCGGCGGACAGAAGAAAAGAGTTGCTATTGCCGGTGTACTGGCAATGAATCCGAAAATTCTTATTCTGGATGAGCCAACTGCAGGTCTGGATCCGAAAGGACGAGATGATATCCTTGACCAGATCGCAGAGCTTCATAAAGTAAGAGGGATTACTATTATCCTTGTATCCCACAGCATGGAGGATATTGCAAAATATGCGGAGAGACTGATCGTAGTCAATGACGGAGAAATCGCATATGACGATGCTCCCAAAGCAGTATTTGCTCATTACAGAGAGCTGGAGGCCATGGGACTTGCAGCACCGCAGATTACTTATATCATGCATGCGTTGAAGGAAAAAGGCCTGGATGTAGATGTAACTGCTACAACGGTGGATGAGGCAAAAGAGAATATCCTTGCAGTTTTAAGAAAATGTAATCCCGGGAAATTGTCCGGTGACAGACAATCTGTTTCAGACAGTCAGTCGAAAAAAGAAAATGCCAAAGCAGAAACCTTAATTAGTGAGATGGAAGCTGATCTGACTAAGGATGGGACGAAAGAGTCTTATTCAGATGCGGCTGATAAAAATTTAAGCATTCAGAAGGAAACAATGGATAAAAAGTCTGCAGAACAAGAAGAGAATGAGGGAGGGCAGGAAGTATGATCCGAGACATTACAATAGGACAGTATTATCCTGCAGATTCCGTTCTGCACAAAATGGATCCGAGAGCAAAGCTGGTGGGTACGCTGGTGTTTATCATCTCTGTCTTCGTATTCCATACATTTCCGGGATATGCAGTGGCAACTATATTTCTGGCAGCGATGATCATTCTTTCCAAAGTTCCTGTGAAATTTATGTTCAAGGGACTGAAGGCAATCGTGATGCTTCTTATGATCACAGTGGTATTTAATATATTTCTGACACCCGGAAAGGTTCTCTGGCAGTGGGGAATCCTGCATGTGACAGAGGAGGGCCTGAAGCTGGCCGGAAGAATGGCCATCCGCCTGACGTATCTGGTGATCGGTTCTTCTCTTATGACGCTGACTACCACACCCAATCAACTTACAGATGGTCTGGAACGACTTCTCAGGCCGTTAAATAAACTTCATGTGCCAATCCACGAGATTGCCATGATGATGTCTATTGCGCTGCGTTTTATCCCAATCCTTATGGAGGAAACCGATAAGATCATGAAAGCACAGATTGCACGTGGCGCAGATTTTGAAACCGGAAATATAATTCAGAAGGCAAAAAATATGATTCCGCTTCTGGTTCCGCTGTTTATTTCTGCGTTCAGAAGAGCAAATGATCTGGCCATGGCCATGGAAGCAAGGTGCTATCATGGAGGGGATAACAGAACCCAGATGAAGCCA
>OHHY01000992.1_pt1 | contig 11341 bp, 9 predicted proteins | sample 1568101 | NCBI WGS metagenome assembly OHHY01 (sample SAMEA3879605, study PRJEB24766) | human gut metagenome | biome: human-associated habitat; feature: feces | place: USA | collected 1985/1987
GCGACCCCCTCCTTGGCAAGGAGGTGCTCCACCGCTGAGCCACTCGCGCATGTCTTACAGACAAGTTATAATATACTATAAGGTGTTCTAAATGTCAACAGAAAAAGTGTGCATCTTTTTGAACAATTGCATATACAATTCATAAAATAATTAAATGACAGAAGCAGTGCTACAAGGGAAATGCTTAGTGCAGCAGTTTCTTCCGCAGCCATCCGGAGAATTTTTGTTCCACAACGATCCAGGACAGGTAAGCCAGCCCGATACTCAGCGCCACACTTAAGATCACCCCGATGACAGACATTACAGAGAGGGTGGAGAAGTCGAACACCGCCCGGTCTAAGAGCATTACCGGATAGTAATGCACCAGATACAGGGAATAACTGATATTTCCCATAAGGATGAAAAAGCGGGGCAGAGAGAGCTTCAGTCCGGCCAGAAAAGCTAAAACCAACACTACAAGTGCCGGAAGTCCCCACAGCGGAAGCCTGCGGAAACCGATCACATTGATCCTGGGGGTGAAAAATGCCAGCAGACAAAAAATCACCGGAATGCCTACCGCAGACAGCACACTTACAGCCATAGGAAACGGATGCTCCAAATGCCTGTGATATAAAAAACGCAGCAGATAATAGGCGAGGATTCCGAAAATGAATTCCAGCATGACAGGATCACCGTAAAACATAAGAACAGGAGAAAACATCCTGCCTATCGGAGACTGCCAGGAGGAAATCAATGGAGCGAATATCTGGACTGCCCCTACCAGAACTGCCAGGAATGCACTGCAGATCAGGCCGCGGTATTTCATGCTGATATGAAAGGCAATGAAAAATAACAGATAGAACAGCATTTCACAGTTGATAGTCCATCCGATCCGCACCAGAGGCTGGATAATTCCACCACCGATATCAAAAGGAATAAACAGCAGGCTCTTGACCAGGTACGAAAGATTGTGTCTGGTCTGCTGGAACATGGATGGAAACAATAACAGCGACAGATAAGTCACAAGTGTCATCAGATAATACAGCGGCAGAATTCGGATCAGACGTTTCCGGAAGAAGTATTTTGTACTTTTTTCTGTGGTGAACATGATCATAAAGCCACTGATGCAGAAAAATATGTCTACCCCGAATGCACCGAAATTTAAGAAACGGATATGCTGAAACACCACAAAAAGAGCAGCCAGACCGCGTAAAGCCTGGATGCTGTCAAAATGCAGATCTTGAAATCTCTTGTTTATTGCGATATTTTCCATAAAAATCATACCTTTTTCTTACTTATTTCCGAAACATATTCTCATTTTAACATTTTTTTATAGAATAGGGAAACATTTTATCTATTCCGTAAAATAACTTGCGCACCGGGGTATAAAATAATACAATGATAAGGAGTAAAGCATTGGGGAATTGACAGGATGGAACAAATATGAGTGTAGACAGACAGCAGATGTTAGAGACAGCAGAACGGTTAAACCAACAGATGGCAGATGGGATCCCTTATACTTGGGAGACACTGGAACAGGCATTGTCCTTTGTGACGGAGAAGAGGGATAAGGGAATCCATGGAAGGATCTGTTATTTCGCAGCATTTTATCATCTGGATACAGGGAATCAGGAACAGTGTCTGAAGTATCTGGACGAAAGCGTGAGATGCTTGCTGGGAACGGATCAGGAGATTCACGTAGCCAGGGCCTATAATATGATCGGTATCGTGGCACATATGCAGAACAATCTGTCTCTGGCCATGGAACAGTATGGCAGGGCATTGGATTATACAGCGAAATACAATGATAAGATGGTACATAGTATAGTATTAAGTAATATGGCGGATGCATATTATCTTATCGGAGTCTATGACAGAGCCGTGCAATGTTATAGGGAATGCATCCGTGAATTTGAAAAAGCAGGTGATGACAGCATTTACAGCCGGATCAATTTCCGAAAAATGCTGTCAGAGTATGGCTGTTGTCTTCTGCATCTGGATATGGAGCAGGAGGCAATGGAGGTATACCGCAGACTGGAAGAAACCGGAAAAAGCGAAGAGATCATTCGGGAAACGAGACTTGCGGCGAATGTGTTTTTCACGTATCTGGCAGAAAGTGAAGGACACCGGGAAAAAGCGGCAGACCATGTAAGACAGGCTGTGATGGCATTGGAAGATATGCGTCAGGTATCTTCCGAATATGACAGTATTCAGAATCTTCTCCAATACGTGGAAAAGACCGGTAATATAGAATTGCTGCAGGAAATATTGGATTGTCTGGAGCCTAAGGCGGCGATCGAACAGAATAGGAGCCTGCTGCTACAGCTTTTAATGTTGCGGCTGCGTTATTGCAGCGCACAGATGTCTATAGAGGAATTCCGTCAGGCTACAGAGACTTTTTTTCACATCAAGGAAAGCAGCGAAATGATCGAGAGCAATCAGGTCATGTATATGCTGGAGCTGCGTAAGCGCCTGCAGGCGGTGGAAGAGGAGCAGCGGGAGCAGACGAAGAAGAGAAACAAATTATTGTATCAGTCAGAGCATGACGAATTGACAGGACTGTACAACAAGAGAAGTCTGAACCGTTATCTAGAGGATGTCTTTGAAGCCTGCAAATTAAATGAGAAAGAACTGGGAATTCTATTTTTGGATATTGACTATTTTAAACAACTAAACGACCGGTACGGGCATGGAAAAGGGGATGAAGGAATCTGTGCAGTGGCAGATACGTTGAAAAGAATATTCCCGGAGGACTATGTGGCGCGTTACGGTGGGGATGAATTCCTCGTAGTGATGACAGGGCGTGATCTGACCTATGTAATGGAACATGCAGAATCGTTGTGTGCCGGTATCCGGGAATGCAAAATTCCCAATGAAGATTCCGAAGTGGAATCATGGCTTACGATTTCCGTAGGTGGTGTCTGTGCTATTCCGAAGGAACCAAACCGGGTGTGGGATTTCCTGTCTGCAGCGGATAATACATTGTATGAACAGAAGAAAGAACAAAAAGGGAAAGTTCGTTTTTATCAGGGAGAGGGGAAATATTTATAAGAAACATTTATAGAAATGATCAAAAAGGAATTTAATAGCAATGGAGAATAAACAATATACTACCCGCGAACTTTTTCGCAGATTTGCACCTTATTTTAAAAAATATCGTTTTACCCTGTGCATGGATCTGTTCTGTGCAGCGTTAACCACGGTCTGCGAACTGGTATTGCCACTGATCATGCGCTATATTACCAATGAGGGGCTGCGGGATCTGGCTGCTCTGTCGGTGAAGACCATACTTACGCTTGGCATTTTGTATTTCGGACTTCGTATCGTGGACTGCATCGCCGGCTACTATATGTCCGACATGGGACACGTCATGGGAGCGAAGATCGAGACGGACATGCGCAGAGATGCGTACAATCATTTGCAGAAGCTGTCCAATACCTACTATAACAATACCAAAGTCGGTCAGATCATGGGGCGGATCACCAATGACTTATTCGATGTGACGGAATTCGCCCATCATTGCCCGGAGGAATTTTTCATCGCCGGGATCAAGACGGTGATCTCTTTTGTCATTCTGGCAAATATCAATCTGCCGCTGACTTTGATGATCTTTTTATGTGTACCGCTTATGTGCGGCGTGTGCATGATCCTGAATTTCCGGATGCGGAGCGCTTTCCGTAAGCAGCGCAATCAGATCGGCGAACTGAATGCCCGGATCGAGGACAGCCTCTTAGGACATAAGGTCGTTAAGGCATTTACCAACGAAGAGGTGGAAAATGATAAGTTCGAGAAGGACAACGGTACTTTCCTGGACATCAAAAAGCTGACCTACCGCTACATGGCGGCATTTAATACCACAGTCAAGCTGTTCGACGGACTGATGTATCTGGTAGTCCTGGTGGCAGGCGGTATCTTCATGGTAAGAGGTAAGATAGCCGCAGGTGATCTGGTGGCATATATGCTGTATGTGTCCACACTGATCGCAACGATCCGTCGTATCATTGAATTCGCCGAGCAGTTCCAGAGGGGTATGACCGGCATCGAGCGTTTTCTACAGATCGTGGATGCGGATATCGAGATCTTTGACGAACCGGATGCGGTCGAACTGAAAGATCCGAAGGGAGAGATCTCTTTTGAAAAAGTAAGCTTTGAATATCCGGATGATCACAATAAAGTATTTACGAATCTGAACCTGCAGATCCATGCGGGGGAAAAGGTGGCGATCGTCGGACCCTCCGGTGGAGGAAAGACGACACTGTGCAATCTGATCCCCAGATTCTATGATGTCTCGGAAGGAAAGATCCTGCTGGACGGTCAGGATATCAAGCATTTTACGTTGAAGAGCCTGCGGGGCAATATCGGTATCGTGCAGCAGGATGTATATCTGTTCTCCGGTACGATTTATGAAAATATCTCCTATGGACGTCCGGGAGCTTCCAAAGAAGACGTGATCGAGGCGGCAAAACGCGCCGGAGCACATGATTTTATCATGGAACTGAAGGACGGCTATGATACTTATGTGGGAGAGCGGGGCGTGAAGCTGTCCGGGGGACAGAAGCAGCGGATCAGCATCGCCAGAGTATTTCTGAAGAATCCGCCCATTATCATACTGGATGAGGCTACTTCCGCACTGGATAATGAGAGTGAATTTGCGGTGGCGAAGTCCTTAGGAGAGCTGTCGGAGGGACGCACGACCCTGACCATAGCCCACAGACTATCCAGTATCCGCAATTCGGACCGGATCCTGGTGCTGACGGACGATGGTATCGTTGAGGAAGGCGATCACGACCAGCTCATGGAGCAGAAGGGAATTTATTATCAGTTCTATGAAACAGCCAATGCTTTAAAATAACATTACAAAAACGGAGGTAGAGCTATGAAACTTGTGTTTGTGGGGGCAGACCATGAAGTAACCGGAAGCTGTCATTATCTGGAGGTTGCCGGGAAACATATTTTAGTGGACTACGGTATGGAGCAGGGTGTCAATGTATTTGAAAATGTGCCGTTGCCGGTGGCGGAATCCATGATCGATTATGTATTCCTGACTCATGCTCATGTGGATCATTCGGGTCTTCTGCCGCTTCTGTATGCCAGAGGCTTCAGAGGACAGATCTATACCACGGATGCTACGGCGGATCTGTGTAGCATTATGCTGCGTGACTGTGCACATATCCAGAGTGCCGAAGCGGAATGGAAGAATCGTAAGGCAAAACGTTCTGCGAATAATGCAGTGGTGGAGCCGCTGTATACCATGGAGGATGCAGATGGTGTGATCCGCCGGTTCGTTCCCTGCCATTACAATACGATCGTGGAAGTATGCGAGGGAGTAAAAATCCGTTTTACGGATATCGGACATCTGCTGGGCTCTGCCAGCATCGAAGTCTGGCTGACGGAGGACGGCAATACGAAAAAAATCGTATTTTCCGGCGATATCGGCAACAAGCACCAGCCGTTACTTAAGGATCCGACACCTACGAAGGAAGCGGATTATGTCGTGATGGAGTCGACCTACGGTGACAGAAGCCATGGTGACCGTCCGGATTATGTGGGACTTCTGAGTGAGGTGATCCAGAGAACCTTTGATCGCGGGGGAAGTGTTGTGATTCCATCCTTTGCGGTAGGACGTACGCAGGAGATGCTTTATTTCATCCGTCAGATCAAAGAAGAAGGACGCGTTCACGGACACGATAATTTCAAAGTTTATGTGGACAGTCCGCTTGCAAATGAAGCGACAACCATTTTTAATGAACATATTTATGACTGCTTTGATGAAGAAGCTATGGCACTGGTCAAAAAGGGAATCAACCCGTTGATGTTCCCGGGATTAAAGACCTCGATTACCAGTGACGATTCAAAAGCGATCAACTTTGACGAAGACTGCAAGGTTATCATTTCCGCGAGCGGTATGTGCGATGCCGGCCGAATCAAACATCATCTGAAACATAATCTGTGGAATCCGAACAATACGATCCTGTTTGTCGGTTATCAGGCAATCGGAACGCTTGGCCGTGCCCTGATCGAAGGTGCGACCGAAGTTAAACTGTTTGGTGAGACGGTTGCTGTAGGCGCAGAGATCCGTCAGATGCCGGGTATCAGCGGTCATGCGGATGTGAATGGCCTGATGACCTGGATCAAGGCGTTCAAAGAAAAGCCGGAAAAAGTATTTGTCACCCACGGCGATGATGAAGTGACCGAGATCTTTGCAAGAAGACTGCAGGAGGAACTGGGACTGGATTCTATGGCACCGTTCAGCGGAACCGTCTATGATCTGGCGAACAATACCTGTATCTATGAGGCACAGGGAATCAAAATCACGAAAGCTTCTGTTTCTCCGAAAGCAAGCAGAGCCGCACGTGCATTCCAGAAGCTGGTTGCTATGGGACAGCGCCTTATGTCTGTTATCCGAAAGAACGAAGGCATGCCGAACAAAGACCTGGAGCGTTTCAGCAGAGATATACAGTCGCTGTGTGACAAGTGGGACAGAGATGATCTCTCCTGATGTTTAAATCCGGCTGTTATAACAGAAATTATAGATAAATAATATAAAAAGACTGCCGTTTCTTTGATTGGAAATAAAAAATCTTCCAGTCAGAGGAGCGACAGTCTTTTGCATTGGGTTTCGACCCGAAATTTTAAAATCAGTTCAGAGCTTCTTTCAGAGCTTTTGCAAGCTGATCCGGGCAGGATGTTGGTTTGAAGCCACAACGAATCCCTTCCATTCTGCTGATAGCTTCTTTGGCATCCATGCCTTCTACCAGTCTGGCAACGCCCTGTGTATTACCGGAGCAGCCGCCCTGGAATTTTACATCATGAACTTTTCCTGCATCGTCGATCTCAAATGAAATGGCGCTTGAACAGACACCAGATGTTTTATATACCATAATCTTAACCTCCTGAGTTCAGTTATTGTAAATAATAACAATATATTTTTCCAATAAGTATACCAGAAAAGGACAAAGCGGACAAGTCTGCCGCAGATTTTCCAGAGGAATTCCCCGTGAAGCAAAAAAAGTTTCCATATAAACGCAACATTTGCTATAATAGACTATGCTATTCACAATCAGGGATGATAACAGATTACAGTGCCCGGCTTTTCAGAAAAAGGGCACGATGATAAAGGAGATTACAATATTATGAGATGTATTGGTATTATAGGAGCAATGGAAGTTGAAGTAGCAAGTCTCAAAGAACAGATGAAAGATATTCAGGTGACACGTAAGGCTTCCATGGAATTTTATTCAGGTATTATCGAAGGAAAAAACGTAGTTGTTGTCCGTTCTGGAATTGGTAAGGTCAATGCAGCAGTCTGCACACAGATTCTGATCGATGATTTCAAAGCAGAAGTAGTGATCAACACCGGTATCGCAGGAAGCCTGAATGCAGACATCAACATTGGAGATATCGTTGTTTCCACAGATCTGATCCATCATGATATGAATGCCGTTGCATTTGGTTATCCGGTTGGACAGATTCCGCAGATGGAAGCTTTTTCTTTCCACAGTGATGATGCACTTCGCGCACTTGCAGTAAAAGCATGCAAAGAAGCAAATCCTGATATCGGAGTATTCGAGGGACGCATTGCATCCGGTGACCAGTTTGTGGCAGACCAGGGTGTCAAAGATTTTATTACAAAAGAATTTGGAGCATACGCTGTTGAAATGGAAGGCGCGGCAATCGCACAGGCAGCATATCTGAACAATGTACCTTTCCTTGTGATCCGTGCAATTTCTGACAAAGCAGATGGAAGTGCAGAGATGGATTATCCGACATTCGAAGCGCAGGCAGCAGAGCACAGTTTCAAACTGACACTCCGCATTCTGAAAGACATTCAGGGCTGAAGCACACTTGAAAAGATTCTGCATAGAATGTTATAGATGATGATGAAACAGGAGCCTGTCCATGTATTATGACAAGTTTCTTCCATTTTATATGACGTATGCAGATTCTTCTCTTTACAGCAGAGAGAGAATACAGGAGCAGGAATTTGCTCTGATGAAATCTTATTATCCGGAAACTGCCCGCAAAATTCAGGAAAAAGTTGAAGAAGAATGTCAGCTTATGGATTATGAGGGAAGCAGACTTTATGATGAGCATCCGGACAAATTTATGATGCATCGGCTTTACAGGCAGATACGTTCTCAGGTAGACGGAGAAATGGCAGCGCAGGAGATTCCTGATGAATTTCTGGATGAACTGATCCAGGTGCTTTTGTATCAGGAGATTTCCAGGCGCCGGTGCAGACGACGCAGATACCGTGGATTCTGACAGTTGAGCGAATAAGAACACTGCAGTTCGTAATGCCGGAATCCGATGGTGTACACAGGGGCATTACAGAGGGATTATGAAAGATTAAATATGATGACATTACAGGAATTTTTGGAAAAACAATTTGATGAAAACCTGATGCTTGCAGTCTTAAGCGGCCAGCGGAGCAAGGAAAAAGAGGCTCCTTCCAAGGTGCGGATCCGCCAGATAGAACTGAAAGGCAGCGTCTGTTATCAGGCATCCTCCACGGTGGGAAGCAAGGTACTTCACTCCAATTACAGCAGAGAAGAAGTAATCGCATATGTGGAACAGAGTCTTCAGGAGGGTGGCTTTTCCCAGCTGCAGGTGCAGGGAAGATGCAAAGATGGCAGTGTTCTTGTCAGCAAAAAGGGTAAAGTAACTGTCAAAGTGAAAGAGCATCAGGCGAAAGAGCCTGTTCAGATTCTGGCACACAATCGTGTGAAACAGTATATATTGAAGGAAGGAACTCCGGTTCCATTCTTGATGGATCTGAGAGTTATGAATAAAGAAGGAAAGATCCATCGTCCGGCTTATGACAAGTTCAAACAGATCAACCGTTTCCTGGAGTTTATTGAGGATATTCTTCCGGCATTGTCCAGGGAGCGGGAGGTCACGATCCTGGATTTTGGATGTGGCAAATCATATCTGACATTTGCCATGTATTATTATCTGAAGGAACTCAAAAAATATGACGTTCATATCATTGGGTTGGACCTGAAGGAAGATGTGATCCGGAAATGCAATGGACTGGCAGAAAAATACGGATATGAGAAACTGCATTTTCTGTGTGGTGATATTGCGGAATATGAAGGTGTGCAGAAAGTAGATATGGTGGTAACGCTCCATGCATGTGACAAAGCAACCGATTATGCACTTGCCAAAGCGGTTGAGTGGGATGCGCAGGTGATACTGTCTGTTCCATGCTGTCAGCATGAACTGAATGACCAGATTCAGAATAAACTGCTTTCTCCGGTGCTGAAATATGGACTTCTGAAAGAAAGAATGTCTGCACTTCTTACAGACGGAATCCGTGCAGAACTTCTGGAATCGAAGGGATACAGTACACAGATTCTGGAATTTATTGATGTGGAACATACACCGAAGAATCTCCTGATCCGGGCAGTAAAGACAGGCAGACCCCGTTCGGGTGAAGCTCTGAAAGAGATGACGGATGCCATTCATGGACATCTGACTCTGGAAAAACTTCTCTATCCGGATGGATTTGGTGCGAAGGAGGGAGTATGAGAACCATAACAAGATTTTTGAGAAGGTTTTTAATACTTCTGATCGTGTTTGTAATAGGAGTAGCGGGAACTGCTTTTCTCATGAACAATGAGACAACGGATGATCGTTCCGATATGAATAATCCGACGTTGCCGGAAGTAATGGTAGATTTTAACGGTACGCTGGCAAACAGAATGTATGGATATCGCCAGCCGATGGAAGCTGATTTTGTCCGCGACAGTGTAACACCGCTGGATACAACGAAAAAACTTACGATCGCTGTTAATCCTTATGAGGAAAAAATCAAAAGTCTGTCCTATGAAGTGCGTACTTCGGATGGAACCAAGATTGTTGAGAATCGTAAGGTCAAGAGTCTTGACAGCTCAGGATCTGACGGATATCTGCGCGCACAGATCGAGATCAGTTCCGGTCTTTTGATGAATCAGGAGTATTCTCTTCAGATCTCGCTGGATACCAGTGACGGAGAAGCGTATTATTACACAAGAGTAGTTTCCAGGTCTTCGACGAATACGGAGGATTATTTGAAGTTTGCTTCCAGTTTTGCACAGATGTGCATGGATAAAAACTCTGCAGACGGGCTTGCGTCCTATCTGGAATCTACAGAATCTTCTTCGACAAATTTTACGGCTGTGACGATACAGTCACCACTTTCTACGATCAGTTGGGGAAATTTAAGTCCGCAGATATCCAAGAAAGGCATTCCGGTCATTAAAGAGATCAATGAGACGACGGCGAGTATTTCGCTGGAATATGAGATAAAGGCAGCCAACGAAAACGGTGGTGCAGAGTATTACAATGTAACGGATTTTTACCGGCTTCGCTATACGGATACCAGAATTATGCTGTTGGATTTTCAGCGAAGCGCAGATCAGGTATTTGATCCTCTGCAGACAGTGATCACAGATGATGGGCTGCTTCTTGGAGTCCGGGACAAAAATGTCACGATGCTTTCCAATGAAGATGGCAGTGTGACTGCTTTTACGCAGGAAGGTGCCTTGTGGACTTATGCACCGGATACCGGCAAATTTGTAGATATCTTTGATTTCCGCAGAAAATCAAATGGAGATTTTCGTGACTCCAGAATAGAACATGATATCAAGCTGCTGGGCATTAATGACAGTGGGGATCTGGATTTCATGGTTTATGGTTATATGAACCGCGGAACATATGAAGGATATTGTGGTGTTGGAATCTATCATTATGACCATGATCAGAATGTTGTAGAGGAACGCGTGTTTATTCCAACGTCAGAATCATTTGAATTCCTGAAATCAGACCTTGGAACGCTGAGCTATGTGAATAAAGATAATCAGCTGTTTCTTTTGCTTGCAGGCAGGCTTTATCAGATCAATATTGATGAAAATACCTATGAAGTTCTGGCAGATCATATTGACAGTGATGATTTTGGTGTTTCTGTTACGAATGCACATGCGGCATGGAAATCTGAAAGCGGAGATTATGCCGGACAGATTGAGTTTATTGATTTTGACACGATGGAAAGACGCAGAATTGCTCCGGAAGCATCTCAGAAACTGGATCTTCTTGGTTTCATGAATGAGGATCTGATTTATGGAATCGTTCTGGACGGCGACACACTGCCGAACGCAACCGGATATATGATTGACGGAATCACTACGTTCAGGATAGAAGGTTTTGACGGTACAGTAAAAAAAGAGTATCATCAGGATGGGTTGTATGTAGCAGGAGTGACCGTTGGTACTACTCTGATGGAATTTACTCTTGTGCAGAAGTCCGGTGATATTTATAAAGGTGTCAAAAAAGACAATATTATGAATAACAGCACTGCTGCGACAGATAAGACCAGTGTGGA
>OHHY01001001.1_pt1 | contig 11275 bp, 8 predicted proteins | sample 1568101 | NCBI WGS metagenome assembly OHHY01 (sample SAMEA3879605, study PRJEB24766) | human gut metagenome | biome: human-associated habitat; feature: feces | place: USA | collected 1985/1987
TGCCAAATTTTGCGTAAAGGGTTCTTCCAAGCCCCAGCATCACCGCAAACACGGCAACGCCGAAAACATCACCCCATATTTTTGAAATCCCCAGTGCGGCCTCCAGATAGCCGGAGCACCACTGCGTCATGGTGTTTTCAGAGGCGCCGCCCAAAAAGATGCAGGTCACGCACAAAAACAGGAGCGGGTTTTTGAATTGGCTCTTGTTTGACGCGCCGCTTTTTGTCGTTTCAAGAGGCGGTATTTCAGAACATAGAAACAGCACAAAGGCGGTAAGCGGCAAGCTGACCCACAGTAGCGTCAGAATATACCAGTTTTCCCGCCCGAATATCTGAAGATAGAGCGTGCTTAACAGCACCACAACAGCCACGCCCCAGGCATAGACAGAGTGCGCTCGGCTCATATCACGCTCCGGGTTTTTTGACGGCAGTGCGGCGATCACGGGGCTGATCAGCACTTCTCCGAGCCCTGCGGAGGCCGAAAAAATAATTGTGCCAGTCACCAGGAACAGATAGGCGCGCTCAGGCGCCAAAGCTGGAAAAATAGCGTAAACCATCAGGCCAATTACGGTGAGCAGCGGCATCGCGCGCACTGTTTTTTGAATATTGAATTTATGAGCATAAAATGAAAAGAGTAAATCCACGCACAGCTGTGTGCAAAAATTCACCAATACCAACAGGCCGAGCCGGGTATAGGAGATCCCGTAAAGCTGATGAAATGTGATAAACAGCAGCGGCGACAAAGTCGCTACCGCCGACATGGAGGCGTTGGACATATAGCAGGCATATTTGGCGGTCAAATGCTTCTGTGTCATACGATTTGGTAGTTCCTTTTCAAAGAATTTTTAATGCGGCCAGTTCGCACGCTCTGTTGATCAGGGTTAGAAAAAAGCAGGCAAAGGCTGTTCTCCTCTACTTGTTTCCGCTGGCTTTATAGGGCTGTCCCTTTTTGTGGGATAAAAAATTTTGAGGTATCTACACCCTCTGCTTGCAGCAGTTTGATCTTTGTTTGAATGCCGGCGGAGAATCCGGTCAGGCTACCGTGAGCGCCTACAACCCGATGGCAGGGAATGATGATAGAAATGGGATTATGGCCGACCGCTCCACCTACCGCTTGGCTGGACATCCGTTCCCTTCCCAGCTGTGCGGCCAGCCGTTTTGCGATATCACCATAGGTGAGCACCTCGCCGTAAGGGATTTTGCGTAAAATACTCCACACGCTCTGGCGAAATTCACTGCCGATGGGCGCCAACGGCAATTCCGAAATGGATGGCTTTTTCCCGGAGAAATATTGATCCAGCCACTTTTTTGCAGCGGCGAACACCGAGATATCATCTTTTGGCACCATTGCTTTGGAGATCGTTCCCCCGTAATATTTTTGCCCCTCGATCCACAGGCCAACCAGATTCTCTCCGTCGCAGGCGAGCGTCAGATCGCCTATAGGGGATGGGCAGATCGTTTGATAATACGTGCCGGACGCCTCCTTTCCTTTCGCTTTTTCCAATTTGCAGCCGTAACGCACGGCGGCAATTCAGATTCTTCTATCCTCATGAGGCATTTGTCTATTTAGACGAATTATATCATTTTCCTGCGTTTTCTTCCAGATTTTTTTGATACGAAAGAGTCGTTTTGGCTGCTTTCAAGAATCAAGAAGGGGCTGCATCAATTGATACAGCCCCTTTTCATTAATAGGCGGCGCCATAGCAGCCTTTGCAATTACTCCCGATGACAAAACGATGAGTTTGCCGCTCCATCACTTCCGTTTTTGTTGCTCCTTAGCGAATTTACGCGCGTTTTTCATACCGCCTACCTCTTTAAACATTCGATTCAGCTTTTTTGCTTCGATCTCTTTGCTACTCAGGCCTTCATATCCCGCTTCCTGCCGCAGCTTGAGGTAGCTTGCCAAACGCCGGTTGTCAGTGCGGCCATCCGCAACAGCAGCCAAAATTGCACAGCCCGGCTCGCTGGTGTGCGTACAATCCCGAAATTTGCATTGGGTTGCCAATTCCTCAATTTCCTGAAAGGCTTTGGATAAATCCGCGCTGTCCGCACCCATTTCCCGCATACCGGGCGTGTCAATCACAACACCGCCCAGTGGGCAGGGAAACAGTTCGCGCCCAGTGGTGGTGTGCCGCCCTCTATCCGCTTTTCCAATTTCTCGCGTTGCAAGCGCTTCCTCTCCAAGCAGACGGTTGATAATGGTGGATTTCCCAACCCCAGAGGAACCAATAAAAGCACAGGTTTGATTTTTAAAAAAATAGGGCGCTAATTTTTCGGTGATATTTGTGTCAAACATTGATAGTGTGACCACATCAGAAAAGGAGGAAATTTGCTCCACCTCTCTGACCGCGTCTGGCAAATCCCTGCACAAATCCGATTTTGTCAGCACAATAACAGGGACTGCGCCGCTGTCCCATGCGATGGAGAGATAACGCTCCATCCGATTTAAGTTATAATTTTGATTGAGCGACATGCAGAGAAATACCGTATCGATATTCGCCGCAACCGGCTGTGCCTGCCCGGAAACACCAACGGCCTTTCTCACAAACAAGCTTTTTCTTGTGAGAATATGGTGAATGATAGCTTCAGGATAGCCATCCTGCGAACTTATCATGACAAAGTCTCCAACGGCAGGATACGCAGACAATTCTTCGGTATCAAACCGCATTTTACCCGATATTTGTGCCAACGCTTCCCCGTGTGCGGTAGCCACTTTATACTTCCCGCGGTATTGTGCAACAACTCTTGCCAACTGGTATTCCGGATATTTGGCGGCCTCTGTAAGAAAGCGCTCATTTATGCCATAATCATTGAAAGAATGCAATGCTTTTACCTCCATTCATATGTCTCATCTGTCAGACAGGAAGGAGGATGCAGAAGGTTACTTCCTCATACCTCCTTCCATTTTTACAATCTCCTTTTTTAATGTGTTCCTCATAAAAATAGGTTCCTTTCATTGGATGATTTATAATTATATCATATCTGATTTAAGGAGGAAAGAAGAATCGGCCGGAAATTATTTCAAACGAGCAGAGCGAATAGCGATGTATCATGCATAATCAAAAAGTCGATTGCCCTAAAGCAATCGACTTTTTTAACAATGCAAAGGTAAAACAAAAAAATCGCCTTGGCGTGGACCGCTTGTTTGGATAAAAGAAAACCTGCGGTGAGCATTTTGTTCACCACAGGTTTGGGTTTTTGCTACAAAAAAGATGTCGCTGTCAACGCGTGCATTTTCATTCAAACAAAAGAAAAGAGTCCGAACGCGAATTGCGTCCAGACTCAGTCTGGAAGGGGTGGACACTTTAGATGCCACTTTTATAGCGAGTGTCTTGCACCCAAAAGAAAAAGTCTGAGAGGAATATATACTTACCGCTACCATAGACACTCAGCGATTAAACTTATCAAAAAGAGTCTCCCATTTTTTTAAGTATTCATCTGGAACAGTACCTGTTTTAGCCTTTTGGAGTTGCTGCTTAACACCCCTTGCTACATCTACTTTCCAACCTTTCGGTAAAGTTATATTGTATTTCGCTGCAAATGCTTCAACCTGGGGTACAATAGCTTGTTCCGTTACAAGAAAATCCTCAAAATCTTCATCTTCTACATCACGAAACAAGCGACCAATCTGGCGTGCCATAAGCTTTGGAGGAAGTAAATCTTCTACCTCACCATTATCGAAATCTAAAAATTCACCAACATCAATTATCGCATCTGTATTGTGTTTATACAAACCTGATTGAAGTTTATCCTTTGCACCTTTTCCACTTCCATCTGCATCCAAAATTACTAATGGAAGTTCTCCATCTTTACCGCTTACTATACTAACAACGCCAGCAACACCACGAACGCCACCAGAAGGCATGAAAACCAACTCCATATTAGGAGCATACTTTTTATTACGAATAAGATAAAGCTTAATCGCATTGAAATAATGTTGATCGGATGGTCCTTCAACAATGATTGGTTGGCAGCCTTGTAAAAGAATATCTGAAACACTTAATCCCAATGCGGCATGAACGGCATATATGGATTTTTCATTTAATTTGTCATCTGCCGCACGCAGATCACTTGATACAACTGTTAGTCCATCATCATCGGAGTAAACCACTTTTGCACGGTCAATATTTGAGGTGTCAACAAGAAATGGGGAATGCGTCGTATAAATTAGCTGGTTTGTTTTTGCAAGATTGTCAAAAAAGGCAATCAAATCCTTTTGTGCAAGCGGATGAAGCGATTGCCCCGCCTCGTCCAGTAATAAAATTGCGCCTTTGTGTGCTTCTTGACTTTCTACAAGAAAGATCAGGAAAAAGCTAAGGAACCATTGTAATCCTGTGCTTCGACGTTCTAATTCAATCTCTTCTGGACGTTTATCATCAGAAACCCAGATTTTGAAAAACTCGCCATCCGCTTGGAAGCGAAATACATAGTTTCCCTGTTTCCACCATTCTCTAAATTTTCGTGTCAAATCAGTAGAAGCAGAGTTAAGTAAAATTGCTCTTGCTGCTTTTTGCTCTGTGGCTTTTTTAATTTCTTCATCTGTTGGCTGCGTCGTTGTTTCCCTTCCATAGGCATCTCTTACAATTTTAACAGGATCTTTGCCGAGTTCTAATACCTCTTGTGGATTTAGCTTTACAAAATCAAAAAGTACACGCAAAGTACGAACTTTTGCGCTGCTATCTATTCCTGCGACTTCTTCGTTATTTAGCCATTTTATCGCATGAGGCAAATATATTTGCGCATCAAGATTACCGTAGTTTGAGTAGTAAACGAAAGATGGCATTTCATCTTCCATCAACTTTCTTACTTCGGCATTATCGGTAGGGTTAGCTGGATTTAATACAGAAAAAGCATTGGTTATGGCTTTTTGAGTATTTTGCAGATTTGGATATATTTCAGATGTTGCCGATTGAATAATACCATTTGGATATTTCTTTTTTATCTCATCTAAGTCTGTTTGTGTGAGAGTTGTCTTTGCAGTCAAAAAGGAAAGTATATTTTCGTATGAAATAGAAACTTTATCTTTAATACCTGCCTCAGCTTTTGTTTTCTCTTTTAAACTACTTAATTGGGCGGTTGCGTTTGAGATAATGTCAACCACAATAGCAGCATCTATGGATGGTACTTTTTTATAATTGGGAAAAGAGATTAGATATTTCCCGTCATACCGTCGTTGAATATTTACGGTTGCTGCCACATCCCTATCACACTTACATAAAGCAACCACTTTTTCAACTAATTTGCTATCCAATTCAAAGTCTGCTGATACGAAAACTATTTTTTCCGGAATAGAACGCCATGAGGAATACTCTTTTGTAGGCATATCATGCAGAGGATCAATTTCACCATCACGTACAGGGCATAGTTTCCAAAGAGCTAAAATAACATTTGATTTTCCAGCTTCATTTATGCCAACTAATGAGGTTACATCCTCACAATCAATCCAACCGCTGTCCATTATGGATCGGAAATTCGTAACCCTAAATCTTTTTAATGTCATCATGGATTTTGTTCCTCCTATATTAAAGACTTCGTTGAAGTTGCACTATCTAACAATCTGTTTTCGGTAAAGGGTATGATAAAGGTAATACATCTAATTGGATTATTAAGGTGAGGTGTTTAGCCAAGACGTTCAAGTTGAAACAGAAACCATCGAGTTTTTTAAATTATTTACTTTTTCGCCACAATTCACCTATATGATATAATAATCCAAGATTATCATACTAGAAAATGAGAATATGGTCAAGATTATAAAGGCTACTTACCCACAAATAAATAGCATCGATGCCCTGAATTGAGAACATCGGTGCAATTTCCACTTCTCTTCAAACCTCTTGATTTGCTAACTTCTTCTTAAGCATTTTTTGCAAATCGCAAGGACAAATCTGCTATAATTAAAAGTCCATCTTCAAAGTAAAGGAGGAATTAACAAGATGGGCAAAAGGCACACAGAAAAAGATAAAAAGTACTTGGTTTCTCTTTATGAGAGTGGAATTTCAGTCCAAGAGATTTGTGAAAAATATCAAATTTCAAGAAGTGCTTTATACAATTGGATAAAGCTTTATACGGAAAGGAAAGCACCCAAAACCGGTACAACCATTTCCGGCCACCGAATCGTTTGTCTGGAAGAGGAGAACCGAAAACTGCGAGAAGAAAATGAAATTCTAAAGAAAGCAAGCTGTGGCTGCAATGCGTCCCGTTCCGAAAAGATTCAGGCGGTACAGGAATTATATGGGCAGTTTTCACTTCGAGCTCTATGCGATGCACTTGGATTAGCACGAGGGACCTTTTACAACCACATGAAAAGCCAAAAAATTCAGAAATTTGTAGATCGGCAAAACGAAGAATTCCGGCCGATCATTCGAAAAATTTTTGTAGACAGCAAAGGGAGATTGGGTGCTCGACCAATCCGAGCTAAAATGCATGAAATGGGATATGAAATTAGTGTCCGAAGAATTAATTACCTCATGAAAGAAATGAGACTTTCTGCAGTTGTTCCAAAGCCTGATGCGGCTTATATGCACCCACGCTCAAAATTCTATCGCAATAAACTGTCCAGAAATTTTGATCAGACGGAGGTAAACAAAGTATGGGCCAGCGATATTACATATGTACCCGTCGGAGACAAGTTTTATTATGTTTGTGTAATCCTTGACCTATTTTCCCGACGCGTATTATCTTACAGCGTATCAGATCGCATTGATACAAATTTAACCATCAAAGCATTTATGCAAGCTTACAAATCGAGAAATCAGCCACAAGGTTTGCTTTTTCACAGCGATCAAGGATGTCAGTATACCTCCTATGTTTTTCGGCAGATCCTGAAAGGCTATCATGTGGAACAGTCCTTTTCTACACCGGGACAACCCCACGATAATGCTGTACTGGAAGCGTTCTTTTCTGCTTTCAAAAAAGAACAGGTATACCGAAATATATATCATACAAAAGAAGAACTCGAAGCATCCGTTGCCGAATACATCGAGTTTTATAACGAGGGAAGACCTCACCGAAAATTAAATATGAAAACTCCAGTCCAATTTGAAGCCGAATATTTTTCTGTCCTAAATGCGAAATAAAAAAACGAATGACAGTATTTTAAACAGTCCATAAAAAACTGTTCAAAATACTGTCATCCGATCAGATGGTGGGAGAGGGTGGATTCGAACCACCGAAGTCAGTGACGACAGATTTACAGTCTGTTCCCTTTGGCCGCTCGGGAACTCTCCCATATATGAACTTTTTATAACGCACGCCCTTTGCACGGCTTGCGGGTGAAAACAGGTGGAGCTGGTGGACGGACTTGAACCCCCGACCTGCTGATTACAAATCAGCTGCTCTACCAACTGAGCTACACCAGCATGTGCACTCTTAACGCGAATGTTACTATATCATATTTTGCCCTTGCCGTCAAGTATCAAATAACAATTTTTTTTACAAAGTTGCGGATAATCGAACGAGGTGCAACAAGAAAAAAACTGCACATAGAAGGGCCCGATCGAAAGGTCATCTTTTCAGCTAGAGCCGCATAAAACGTCTATTGAATTCCCCAACCCTCCCATGCATCCGCTTGACTGGTATTTTTCAAAGCAATTCCCCTTCTTCATCCAATTGTATCACACTTTTTTCATAAGCCTATTTTGGAAGAAAGCAGAAGAGAAAATTTGCAGGAGATGGGGTTGGCGGATTTGGGAGAATACAGTATAATAAAATCGAAGCATACCAACCGGTCCGCTTGGCCCCTTTCAGGAGGCCCGGTTTCAGAAAGAAGGGAATTGTCTATGACAAAAAAAGAACGTGCGCGCCTTGCGGTAAACGCCTTAAAAAATGAATATCCGGATGCAATCTGTTCCCTACGCGCGGAAGAACCCTTACAGCTACTGATCGCCACGCGCCTTTCCGCCCAATGCACGGATGCGCGCGTGAACCTTGTGACACCGGTTCTGTTTGAAAAATACCCGACGCTCGAGGCCTTTTGCGAGGCGAATGTAGAAGATGTGGAGGAAATTATCCACTCCTGTGGATTTTATCATGGCAAAGCGCGGGATATTGTGGGTATGTCCCAAAAAATCCGCGATACGTTCGGCGGCGTTGTGCCGGATACGGTGGAAGCGCTCACTACCCTGCCCGGAGTAGGGCGCAAAACGGCAAACCTGATCGTGGGCGACGTTTATGGGAAACCGGCCGTGGTAGCGGACACCCATTTTATTCGGATGTCGAATCGGCTTGGATTCGTCGATACGAAGGATCCGTATAAGGTAGAGCTCGCCATGCGCAAGCTTTTGCCGCCGGAGGAAAGCAACGATTTTTGCCATCGCTGTGTGCTACATGGCCGCGCCTGCTGCACGGCGCGCAAGGCGATGTGCGAAAGGTGCTGTATGGCAGAATTTTGCCCCCAAAAAGGCGTTATGTAACAATTCCATAAAAGGAAAAAGCTTTGATCATCCCCTTTACATACCCTGCTTAAAATAAAAAACGGCACTTTTCATTGATATCGCATCATGAAAAGCGCCGTTTTGTGTTGCTGCCAGGCTATATTTCATCTGCAAACGGACCTTAATTCAGGAGAGATAATTTTTCATCTTCTGAATTCCAGATTCCTCCGTCTGGATCAGCGCTTGGCCAAGCGATTGAATTTCCGGCTGTACGTCGGAATACTGCTTCATCGTGCGCGTTGTTTCGATCAGCCCCATTGTATTGCCGTTAATCATGATTTCCGCAATATGGTTTGCGGATTTATCCATTAAGGTGTTCAGCTGCACACCTGACCAGAGGTTTGCCTGTGCAAGCGGACCCTTATCCTTTGGAACGGCCTTACGCTGGGAAAGCTCCTGCGAGGCCTGGCAGGAAATCTTCGCATACTGGTCGTGCTGTTCGTGCAGATCATTAAGAAGTTGTGCATCGGTTACTTTTTCTGTTAGAAGGGAGATGGATTCGCATCCCATTTGCGCGCCCTGATAGATTTTATTCAAACATTCAATGCTGCGGTCCTGCGGCTCTGCCGGCATAAAAATCACTCCTATTCGTTTTGCATCAGTAGTCAAAGGAATCTGAAGCCTTCCATACTGTCTCTGGGAACGTTCAATGATGCCGAGTTCCTTTGGCCTGCGTTGTTAGTTTCTACGTTCCCATGTGAAATATGTACGCTACCTTGCAAAACAAGAAAAAGGCCGCTATACTGAAACTAAGTTTAGAATAACGCAGGGCTTGCCACTTCTTGATCTTGATAGCGGGAGTTTTCCGCGGCGCGGTGAGCGGGCGACCAGTTTTCTTTCGGATGGGGCAATGATGAAAAAAAGTGATTTGCTATTGCAGGAAAATATGAAAAACGAACCTCTCTATCTGCGTGTTTACAATTATTATAAGGAATTAATCTCATCCGGCAAGCTGACTGCCGGGGCAAAGCTTCCCTCCATCCGGCGCTGCGCACAGGAGCTGGAAGTAAGCCGTACCACAGTGGAAGCGGCCTATTTGCAGTTGGCAGCAGAGGGATATGTTGTGGCCAAGCCACAAAGCGGCTTTTATGCCTCCAGCCTGGAGTATCCTTTGGAGCCTGGCGGGCCGCGGGTTCAGCCACGGCTCCATCAGGCCGCGCCTGATATCCGGTATGATTTTGCGTCCGCTTCCGTGGATGCGGAAAGCTTTGATTTCGCGCTGTGGCGACGGTATATCAAAAGCGCCCTACGGGCAGACAGGCGGTTACTCACCTATGGCGAGCCGCAGGGCGAGCCCGATCTCCGCGCAGCGCTTTGCAGCTATGTGGCAAAAAGCCGCAACGTGGTGTGCACTCCGGAGCAAATTGTGGTTGGCGCAGGTGTACAGAGCCTTCTGCATATCCTGTGTGGACTGCTGGATGAGCGGCCGCCAGTCGGTTTTTGGAACAATGCATTTGCACAGGGGCGCGCCATTTTTGAAGACCACGGCTTTCCAGTGCATTATTATGTGCAAGGAAGGGATGAATTTGCGGCACTGGAATGGGATCATATCCGCCTGCTATATAGTTCCCCTTCCCATATGGACGCGATGGGCAACGTCATGCCGGTGGCGCAAAGGCTAAAGCTTTTGCAGGTTGCACGGCGCAGCGGGTGCCTTGTGCTGGAGGACGATTACGATAGCGAGTTCCGCTATTTCACCCATCCCGTACCCTCCCTGCAAGGGCTGGACGGGGGGCAGAGTGTGATCTATATGAGCACTTTTTCCAAGCTTCTGCTGCCCTCCCTGCGCCTAAGCTTTATGGTGCTTCCCACATGCTTGATGGAGGCATATGAAAAAAAGGGCGGGCTCTATAATCAAACAGCTTCTAAAGCGGAGCAGATTGCCCTATGCCAGTTTATCCGTGACGGTCACCTTTCTTCTCAAATTCGGAAGGCACGCAAGCTCTATATGAATAAAAGCCGTGCGTTGTGCGAGGCGGCGCGCTGTGTGTTTGAAGATCATGCCAGGGTAGAGGTGTGCGCATCCGGCCTGATGGTTCGCTTGGAGATTGCAAGCACAAAGCCGGTTCAGGCGCTGCTCTCGCGGGCGCTGGAGGCCGGGATCGCCGTAAGGGCTGATGAGAATGCCGGCGAAGGCTCCGCCTGCCTGCTGTTGGCAAGCGCCGGTGTGCCGACGGGGAACTTTGAATCGGCGATGATGGATTTATTCCACGCCTTGGCAGACGGAATTATATATAATCGATAAAAAATATATCTATTTTTACAAATATATTTGCAAAATGCTTTTCTCTTCGCTACAATAGTGGAAAAGGCCAGATATCGGCCCAAGACGTCAAAAGGAGGAGAAAGAGCAATATGGGCTTTTTGAACAACCTATTTGCCCAGCCGACGCCGGAGGAAGCGGAAGGCTATAATGTGGCAACCACGCGGCAGATGGTCTGCTTTGGAATGGAGGGCTTCCCGGCAATCGTGTTTTCCGGGCTGATTTCGACGTTTTACATGTATTTTGCTACCAACGTGGCCGGCATTACCATTGAAGCTGCGGGCGTCATACTGGCAATTGCCAGTATCTTTGATGCCGTAACGGATCCGATCTTCGGCACCATTGTAGACAAATATAAGATTTCTAAAAAATATCGCTATATTCCGTGGTATGTAATGGGCGTTGTATTCATCTGCATCGGGATGATCGGCATTTTTTTTGGGCCAAACGTAGCAGCCCCGGCGGCATGGATGATGTGCTTTTATCTAGTGCAGGCGGTTGGCGGCACATTTCTAACCGTATCGATCAGTCCGCTGCGAAATATCTTGACCAATGAGCCGGGGCAGCGTTCAATTTTGCCT
>OHHY01001007.1_pt1 | contig 11253 bp, 10 predicted proteins | sample 1568101 | NCBI WGS metagenome assembly OHHY01 (sample SAMEA3879605, study PRJEB24766) | human gut metagenome | biome: human-associated habitat; feature: feces | place: USA | collected 1985/1987
TCGCCTTGCCGGCCTCGATCTGCAGCTTAATGTAGCCAGTAACTTTCTGTGCCATGATAAATGCACCTCCAAAAATCTGTGGTGAGTTGCGGCGCAGTGTCTCTGCGCCTCCCACGAGCGCGTGCACGCTGCACACGCTCTATAAGAACCGCACTGCGGTCTTACCTTGGTAAACGGAACTTGCCGGTTGGTTACGGCAGCTCGACCTGACCGATCTCCACCTCTGCGGGGGTCTCGCGGCCGAACATATTGACCTTGAGCTTTACCTTGAAGCTCTCGGTGTCGATCTCTTCCACAAGGCCCATAAAGCCTTCCAGAGGACCGGCGGTGATCTGCACGGTATCGCCGACAGCAAAATCGACGCTCAGCGGTGCAGCCTTCTCCACGCCCATCTTCTCCACTTCCTCAGCGGTCAGCGGAACGGGCTTGGAGGCGGGGCCGACGAAGCCGGTGCAGCCGCGCGTATTGCGCACGACATACCAGGTATCGTCGTTCATCACCATTTTGACCAGAACGTAGCCGGGGAACAGCTTGTGCTCCACCATCTTCTGCTTACCGTTCTTGTCGATCTCAGGAACCATCTCGACGGGAACCTTGATGTCGCAGATCAGCTCCTGCAGATGACGGTTCTCCACCATGGTCTGCAGGTCGTTGGCGACCTTGTTCTCGTAACCGGAATAGGTATGCACAACATACCAAAGAGCCTCAGTGGACTCATCTACCAGCTTGGTTGATTCTTCCATTTTGGTTGACCCTCCGTTTCAAGATGATTCTCAGGCGCCGATGATCAGGCCCAGAATACCACCAAAGATGGCATCCAGCAGGATCATCACAACCGCTGCAATCGCGACGGTCACAAGCACGACGATGGTGTTGGTCTTGACGTCCTGCTTGGACGGCCAGACCACCTTCTTCAGCTCGCTCTTGGTATCGCGGAAGAACTTTGCGACCCGTGCGCAGAAGCCCTTGACAGCGGCTTTAGCTTTGGCCACAAAGCCCGGCTTTTTCTCGGTTTTGTCTGCCATTATGCTCCGCCTTTCTTTTACTTGGTTTCGCGATGAACGGTGTGCTTCTTGCAGAAACGGCAGTACTTCTTCATCTCGAGACGATCGGGGTTGTTCTTCTTGTTCTTCGTGGTGTTGTAGTTGCGCTGCTTGCACTCGGTGCAGGCCAGAGTGATTTTAACGGTCATTTGTTGACACCTCCATTATAACGGTTGTTTTGAACCTCCCTCGGGTGCGGGTGGCAGCTGTAAAAACAGGCGCACTTAATAACCCCGCAAAAGAGGTGATATCATTGTACCACGCGTTTTTCAATCCGTCAAGCAGAAAAAAGCGATTTTGAGAAACTTTTTTTGCAGCCTGTGTCTTTTTGTCCCAAAGCGGCTTTTTTGCATTCTGCTTGCATCGCGGGCGTAGATATTGTATAATGAATCGAAACGGCATTTTACCGGTTTGAAGCCGCCCCTTTACCGGGGCTTTATAAATAGGAGTGAGATATCATGCAGTCTGCAAATAAAATGTGCGTGGCGCTGCTGTTTGGCGGTATGTCCAGCGAACATGAGGTCAGCTGTGTCTCTGTGGGCAACTTTGTCCGCAACATCGACCGCAGCAAATACGAGGTGCTCACCGTGGGCATCACCAAGGAGGGCCGCTGGCTCTACACCGAGGCCACGGCGGAGCAGATGGCCGACGGCAGCTGGGAAGAGCTGCCCGGCAATATGCCCTGCGTGATCAGCCCGGACCGCGCCGACCACGGCATGATCCTGTTCACCCCGGACGGCCGGGTGGAAAAGATGCACCTTGACGTGGTGATCCCGGTGCTCCACGGCCTGTGGGGCGAGGACGGCACCGTGCAGGGCCTGCTGGAGCTGGCAGGCATCGCCTATGTGGGCTGCGGCGTGCTGGCAAGCTCCGTGTGCATGGACAAGGCCGTAGCCAACGCCCTGTTTGAAGCCAACGGCGTGCCCCACACCAAGTGGGTAGCCGCCAACCGCTGGGAGATCGAGAAGGATCTGGAGGGCGTGTGCGCCGGCGTTGAAGAAAAGCTGGGCTGGCCGGTATTCGTCAAGCCCGCCAACGCAGGCTCCAGTGTGGGCATCTCCAAGGTGTCCAGTCAGGAGGAGCTGAAGGCTGCCATCGCCCTTGCGCTGGAAAACGACCGCAAGGTAGTATTTGAAGCCTTTGTGGACGGACAGGAAGTGGAGTGCGCCGTCATCGGCTCTGATCCCGCTGTTGCCACCCGTCCCGGTGAGATCCTTGCCGGTGCAGAGTTCTACACCTATGATGATAAGTACAAGAACGGCGTGAGCCAGACCGTCATCCCGGCACATCTGCCGGAAGCCAAGCTGGACGAGGTAAAGACCTACGCCGCCATGGCCTACACCGCACTGAACTGCGAAGGTCTGGCACGGTGCGATTTCTTTGTGGAAAAGAACACCGGCCGGGTGCTCATCAACGAGATCAACACCTTCCCCGGCTTTACCGCCATCAGTATGTACCCCAAGCTCATGGAGCACGAGGGTCTGCCGGTGCCGCAGCTCATCGACCGCCTGATCGCACTGGCGGTGGAAAGGACGGAAAAGCAGCATGGATAATCGCCCCATCGGTGTGTTCGACAGCGGTCTGGGCGGTCTGACCGGCGTGCGGGAGCTGCGCAAGCGCCTGCCCCATGAGGATATCATCTACTTCGGCGATACCGGCCGGGTGCCCTACGGCAGCCGCAGCCCGGAGACCATTCTGCAGTACGCCCGGCAGGACGTGGCCTTTCTGCTTTCCAAAAACGTCAAGTGCATCATGGCAGCCTGCGGTACGGTGAGCAGCACCTACCCGGCTGCGGAAGCAGCCCAGCTGCCGGTGCCCTACCTTGGCGTAGTGGACGCCGCCGCGCGGGAAGCTGCTTTCGTCACCCGCAACCGCCGCATCGGCGTGATCGGCACCGCTGCCACCATCCGCTCCCGCAGCTACGAAAAGCTGCTGCGGCAGCTGGTGCCCGGGGTGGAGATCACTGCCCGCCCCTGCCCGCTGTTCGTACCGCTGGTGGAGGCCGGGTATGTGGATCACAGCGAGACCGGAAAGCAGCAGGTCACGAAGCTGGTCATTGCCCAATACCTGACCGAGGTGCGCGAGGCCGGGGTGGATACCCTGATCTTGGGCTGCACCCACTACCCGCTGCTGAAAAGCATGATCGGGGAGTTTATGGGCCCGGGCGTCACGCTGGTAGATCCCGCCATGACCGCCGCCCATCATCTGGAGCGGATGCTCGCCGAGCGCGGGCTGCGCGCCGACCACGAAAACGGGCAGGCACACTTTTACGTCAGCGATGTGCCGGACTGCTTTGTGCAGACGGCAGACCTGTTTCTGGGTGAGTACAAAGGCGGCCCGGTGGAACAGATCGCCATTGATAAATATTGATAAGGAAATACAACGTGAGCAAGCCACTGAAGGAAGACTATATCATCCGCATCAAAAGCCGCATTGAGCAGCGGCTGGACGAACCGGCTGCGGAGGAAGAAAAAGAAGAGTTTGTGGAGCTGATGACCCGGGGCAGTTTTGTGCTGAAGGGCGGCAGCTACTATGTGACCTACCGCGAGACCGAGACCACCGGCTACGAGGGCTGCACCACCACCCTGAAGATCGCCGCAGACGGCAGCCGGGTAGCGATGCTGCGGTTCGGCAAGGGCGGCGGGGCCGGCACCCAGCTGCTGATCGAAAAAGGCCGCCGCAACCTGTGCCACTACGAAACCGGCTTCGGCTCCATGACCTTGGGCGTGACCGCGGACGAGATCGACTGTCAGCTGACCGAAAAGGGCGGCACCGCCCGGTTTGCCTACCTGCTGGATGCCGACAGCGCCGAGCTGGTGAGCCGCAACCGGCTGGAAGTTACCGTGACCCATGTGAATTGATGAAGTTCCCTGAGACTGTGAAAGGAATCCGACCCATGACTGATTTTGAAAAGACCTACCAGAACTACAACCCCCGGCAGGCTGCGCTGGACGAGGCACGCGCTCTGCTGACCGCAGCCGCCAAGGCTGCTATGGCAGACGGCACCCTGCCCGCGGCAGAGCTGCCCGCCTTTATCGTGGAGATCCCCGCCGACGTGAAGAACGGCGACATTGCCTCCAACATCGCCATGGCGGGTGCACGCACCTGGCGCAAGGCGCCCAAGATGATCGCAGATGCCCTGCTGGCACATCTGCCTTCCATCGAAAACAGTGTGTTCTCCAAGGTGGAGGTTGCCGGTCCCGGCTTCATCAACCTGTTCCTGTCCCAGAGCTTCTGGGCAGGCGTGGTGCTGGGTGCCTGCGCCAACAAGGAGTATGGCCGCACCGACCACGGCAAGGGCGCAAAGTACAACGTGGAGTTCGTTTCTGCCAACCCCACCGGCCCCATGCACATGGGCAACGCCCGCGGCGGCGCACTGGGCGACTGTCTGGCCGCTGTGCTGGACTGGTCCGGCTACGATGTGACCCGCGAGTTCTATATCAACGATGCCGGCAACCAGATCCAGAAGTTCGGCAAAAGTCTGGCGGTGCGCTATCTGCAGCAGTTCTGCGGCGAGGAAGCCTATCCCCTGCCCAAGGAGTGCTATCAGGGCGGCGACATCAAGGTGCTGGCTGGTGAGTTTGCCGAGCTGAACGGTGACAAGTACGTTGCCGCCTGCTCCGGGCTGAGCGAGGAAGCTCTGTTTGAGAGCGAGGCCTTTGCCGCTTTGAAGGACGCACTGGTGGCCTACGCCCTGCCCAAGAACATCGCCGCGCTGAAGCGCGACCTTGGCAAGTACCGCATCGACTACGACGTGTGGTTCCACGAGAGCACCCTGCACGAGTCCGGCGCAGTGCTGGCTGTGGTGGACAAGCTGCTGGAGCTGGGTGCCTGCTACAAGGCCGAGGACGGTGCCATTATGTACCGCAGCGCCCAGTACGCTGCCAAGTACGGCACCGTGAACAAGAAAAAGACCGAGGACGGCACCGAGGAAGAAGCCAAGGACGAGGTGCTCGTCCGTGCCAACGGCATCCCCACTTACTTTGCCGCCGATATCGCCTACCACTACAACAAGCTGGCCACCCGCGGCTTTGCCAAGGCCATCGATGTGTGGGGCGCAGACCACCACGGCCATGTGGCACGCATGAAGGGCGCGATGGACGCCATCGGCCTGAACGGCGAGGATCTGGACGTTGTGCTGATGCAGATGGTCAACCTGATGCGGGACGGTCAGCCGGTCCGTATGTCCAAGCGTACCGGCAATGCCATCACCCTGACCGACCTGCTGGAAGAGGTGCCCATCGACAGCGCACGCTTCCTGTTCAATATGCACGATGCCGGCAGCGGCATCGACTTTGATCTGGATCAGGCCGTCAAGACCGACAACGATAATCCCGTATACTATGTGCAGTACGCCCACGCCCGCATCTGCTCCATCCTGAAGAAGATGGAGAGCGAGGGTGTGCAGTTTGCCGGTGCAGAGCACATCGACGCCACCCTGCTCACTGAGCCCTCCGAGATGGATCTGATCCGTATGCTGGCAGCCTTCCCGCAGGAGATCGTGATGGCTGCTGAGAAATACGACCCCAGCCGCATCAACCGCTTTGTCATCGACCTTGCAAGCGCCTTCCACCGCTTCTACGGCAACTGCCGCATCCAGGGTGCAGATCCCGCCGTGCAGCAGGCCCGCCTGGCCCTGTGCATCGGTGTGAAGAACGTTATCTTCAATGTGCTGACCATGTTCAAGATCAACGTCCCCGAAAAAATGTAAAAGAGAGTGAGAAGGGGCTGTTGCAAAACAGTGCCAACGAAAAGATGAGATAGACTTCCCCGAAAGGGGGTGCCTATCTCATTTTTTTATTGTATGCTGAGCCTTCCATGAACCTGCTGCAATAGGCTCCAGGAAAGCTCTGCACGTACCAATCACTCCTCCAATGCCCGTGAATCCCTGATTGGGAAGTGCGCAAAAGCTCATATATATCACAGAACTCGGTTCTTTTTGTATCTTCCGTATAAAAAAATTCTCAGTTTTTGTGTTCTCTCACAAAGCATGTCCCATTATATTGACTTTATATTTTCATCTACTGTAAAATATTTTGTGTAAAGCGTCATATTCATTCGCATTATGACGCACATCGGACAAGTCTTTTACGAAATGCAAAGGAGGATTTTCTTATGAAAAAGCGTCTACTCAGCTTATTTCTGACATTCAGTATGCTGCTGACCTTTTTCCCTGTGGGCACTGTCACTGTTTTTGCAAGCGATTCCTCTATGGCATATACAGATGGTTCTTATCAGTTTATCCTCAATGCTGACAATACTGCAACAATAACCAAATATACGGGCAATGAACATAGGATCACGATCCCTGCTCAGGTAACACATGGTGCTTACATATATCCTGTATCAAAAATCGGAGACCGGGTATTCTACAATTACAAGTACGTCCTGACAAGTGTCCAGATCCCCGACACTGTAACAGAAATTGGCAGCAATGCTTTTTATAATTGCACCTCACTGAAAAGCGTTACTATTCAGGACAATAAACCATCCTGCGTGAAAAAGATTGGCCGCCAGGCCTTTATGTTTTGCAGCGAATTGACAGATATTTCCATTCTTGATTCTGTAACAGAGATCGGTTCAGAATCTTTTCATCAATGCGAAAAATTAGATACTGTCACCATTCCAGAGGGTGTAACATCCATTGCAAAAGGCATGTTCCGTTATTGTTACAGCTTGCACACCGTTACTCTTCCAGACAGCGTAACTGCCATTGAAGAGCGGGCTTTTACCGGAACTGCATTGACTCAAATTCATATTCCTGCCAATGTGACACGGATCGGAACCGATGCATTTTCCGAATGTTTCGCTCTCTCAACGATCACATCAGACAGCGAAAGCTATCCGGCAATAGACAATGTGTTGTACGAAAAAGCAGCAAATGGCGATTACGCCTTAATCCGTTATCCTTCTCAAAGGGAAGATCCTGCTTTCAAAACACCCAATGCTGTGGCAAGAATTGGAACTCATGCTTTTGACTGTTGTTTGTATCTGGCCTCTGTTAAAATGCCAGACTCCGTGGTCTCTATTGGAACCGGTGTCTTTATGAATTGTCCAGCTCTGCAAGACATTGAATTTTCATGCAGGATAACGGAACTTCCGGAATCGGTTTTTGCAGGTTGTATCAGTTTAAAGAGCATCGATATCCCGGAGGGTATCACACAGATCCTCGATGATGCTTTTGCTGGCTGCGAGCAGCTCGAACGGATTGCGATTCCCAGCAGTGTAACAAAAATTTCCGAGTATGCATTTTCCAATTGCACAGCATTGAATAACATAGAGTATTCAGGCTCTCGTTCTCAATGGAACGCTATTTTCACGGATTCCAGCCTACAAGATCTCCCTGTAGCACCTGGTTCTATTGATGTTACGGTAACCAGCGACATCCGTTCCGTTACTGCCAAAGTTGATGGCAGCAGCGTTCCCATCAACGATGGCAAATTCATTGTCACGATTGGTAAAACAGTGGAATTGACCGTCAGCGATCCTCAATACAGAGATCGTTATACCTGGGCAGGGGGCAGCGGCACTGTGAGTGCAGACAATACCACCTATACTTTTGTTGCAGGTCAGGATGATACAGCCGTAACTCTGACCACCGTCGAACACACAAATTATGACACCGGTGATTTCATCATCAGCGGTCTAGCGGACTATTCCTATGGGGACAATATCGATATCAGGATCGAGCCCAAGGATACACGCATCACAGATTACATTGTAAGATATGTCAGGAACGCAGGCACCTCAAACGAAGAAGAATTCAATGAGCTTCCAAAAGATGCCGGAATATACACCCTGCGAATCATTCAGGGTGATACCGTCCGAATCGACATTCCGGAAAAGATCACGATCCACCCCGTTACCATCACCAATGATACTTTCCAGAACGAACTCGCTGTCACCCTTCCAGCGGATGCTGTGGAAGAGGAAGGCAATGATCATACGGCCACAGTGACTGTCCGAGCGGACAGCAGGCTGAATACTCTTTTGCAATCTGACGAGATCAAACTTGAGCTTGTCTATCTCAACGATATGGGAGAAGAAGTCGTTGCCCCCACAAAAGCAGGCAGGTATACCGTAAAGGTAAAGATCCATTCCAATAGTCCCAATCTGCTTCCTGCCATCGTGGACGGAGGCACGTTTGAAATTCGCCAAAAAGCTGCTCCCATTGTTCCCACTGCAGAGCTTTATCCCCTGACCATTAAGAATGCTGCCGTTCTCATTGAGCATGATGGCGAAGAGATCCATGCTGGGAGAAACGAGATTGGTGATCTGGTTGCAAAGGTGCCTGAAAACGCCAGTGTAACTGTCACCTACATCAGCCAGAGCGATGCCATTGCGTTCGATCAATGGTTGGTCAGCGGTTTGGACGATTCGACCGATGTCAAACAAAATCCATTGCGCTTTCAAATGCCCGCAGGTGAAAAGGGTGTAACAATGGAAGCCATGACAAAAGATGCTTCCATCGAAGATGGTGGTTCTGGCATTCTGGACACCGTTATGGTCATTGGTGCTGCCGCCGTATTGACATGGCAGGGCTGCCGAATCGGCACGGAGCTTTATCTGAAACGTATTCTCCCCGATGGCGCAGCGATCCCCGCCAATGCCACCGAACTTGCCGAACTGGTGTGGGTTGATGCCGGCAAGCCTGCTCCCGCTGCTGCGTTGGACAACGATGCCACCAATGCACAGAGGGCTCTCGCCTGGGCTTCTGAGAACCAGCTGCTTCCTTCCAATAAAACTGCAGATGCTTCTGTAAGTTACTGGGAAGTGATCCAGATCTGGCGCAAGGCGCAGACACTCAAGAACTAACCCCTGGCAGGCAGAAAGCCCCCTGACGATTACACTGTCAAGGGGGCTTCCTGCTGTTTATTGGTAAACCCAATAGAGTGTTCACGATCTTCTTCGTCTTTTTATGATGTACACCACCGGCCTGAAAGTCATGGGCACCTTCTCTTTTTACCGCTTCGCGTGGCGCTCGCCCATGGGGATGACATCACAAAAGACGCACCGGCTCTTGGTGGAAAGGGCCACATCCTTGTGGTAGCAGCCAAAGAACCACTTTTCGTAGGTCAGCTTCAGCAGAACCTTATCAAGAAACAGGTGCAGGCGGTTGGATTCGCCCACCGCGAGGGAAGTAAAATCAAGGAATCTGCTTGGGGCATCGTGGGTCAGCACATAATCTACCTGCCAGCCGTTTGCTTCGAGATTGGCCTCACAGGCGGCGTATTCCTCATCGCTGGGCATCTCCTGCGGCCACCAGTTGTATCCGGCCTCCCGCTCTTCCTTGTCGGGGCTCTCGGTGCCGCCGAAGCAGAGATATTTCTTTCCCTCCAGCTCCAGCACGCTGCCACGGCAGACATGGTACACATTGCCGCCCAAAGCCTGGACCCTGCCGCCAAACCGCTCCTCGACGGGGTACTGGGCCAGCAGGTCGTAATTCTCGTGGGCACCATCAAGGAAAAGCAGGGTATAGGGGCGCTTGCGCAGCCAGTCGAGCTTTTTCTGTTCCTCCTTGCTGCCATCCCACACAAAGCCGAAATCGCCCAGCACCACCACAATGTCCCGTTTGCCCAGCCAGCGGAGCCTGCCGTGCTTGAAACGGTCAAGCTCGCCGTGGGTGTCGCCTGTCAGATATACCATAGTCCCCTCCTGCCGCTTTGTGAAACCGTGGCAAAACCCTTGTCTCTGCGCGGCAAACCTGTTATTATTAAAGGAGCGAATCTTTGTTCGCCATTCTTTGTCATTTCCGGGCGCAGCGCCCGTATTTTATATATTATCGCTTTTTGAAGGAATTGTCCACATGAAACGTATTTTTGCACTGCTTTTATCCCTTGCCGTCCTGTTCAGCTGCCTTGCCGTGACGGCCGGAGCCATGTTCGACCCCAGCACGGTCTACGATGTCAAGGCCCAGAGCGCCTATATCGTGAACACCGACACCAACATCATCGTCTATGAAAAAGACAGCGAGAAGCAGGTGTCCGCCGGGGGCCTGACGAAATATATGACCATTGCGCTGGTGCTGACCAACTATGCCGACCAGCTGGACAGCACGTTCACGATGCCCTTTGCCATCTCGGACTATGTCCACAACTCCGACAATGCCGACATGCGCTCGGGCGAGACCTTTACCTACCGGGAAGCTCTTTACGCCATGGTGACGCGCAACGCCAATGAGGCCGCCATGGGTCTGGCCTACGAGCTCTCGGGCGGCGACTTGGCGGGCTGGGTGAGCCAGATGAACACCCTCTCCCAGCGCATTGGCACCACCAACAGCACCTGGACAGATGCCTGCGGGCTGGACAGCAGCAACACCACCACTGCCGTGGACATGTACCTGATCCTGCGCTACCTGATGAGCTTTGATGCCTTCAAGGAGATCTCCGCTGCCCCCACCTTCACGATGCCGGCCAAGGAAAAGCATGCCAAGAGCTTTGTGCTGCTGAGCCAGAACGTGGCCCTGAACAAGACCAGCGGCGGCAGGTTCTACCGCAGCGCCATGCAGGGCGGCATGTGCGACGTGATGGCCTACAAGAACGACAGCGGCGATCAGAGCTATGTCTCGTGGGCCAACAAGGACGGGGCCACCTACATCTTCTGCATCATGCAAAGCCCCGACACCTGCGATGATTACGGCTATTCCAACCGCCGCCCGGCGCTGTACGAGACCACCAAGCTCATCGACTGGGTGTTCGAGAGCTTTTCCATCCAGGCCGCACTGGACACCGATCAGGCGCTGGCGGAGATCCCGGTCAAATACTCCTCCGATACCGACACCCTGCAGCTCTATCCCGCCGACAGCATGATGACCCTGCTGCCCTCCACGGGGGATGGCTCGGTGACGCAGAAATATTTCCACCTGCCCGATTACGCCACGGCCCCCATCCAGCAGGGCGACGTGGTGGGCACTGTGGAGCTCAAGCTGGCAGGCGAGACCATCGGCGTGGTGAACCTCATTGCCGGGCAGGATGTCCACCAGAACGCATTGCTTTTCACAGTCTCCAAGGTACAGGCCTTCTTCCACAGCCTGTATCTCAAGGTGGTCATCGTCCTCTCCCTGCTCACTCTGGCGGTCTACGGCCTGTGGGTGTTCATCAACCTGTGGAACGGGCGCAGACCGAACCGAAAGATCCATAGAAGATAAACCCCACCGTCATCCCTACGGGATGCCACCGCCCCTGGTAGGGGCGGCCTTGGCAAAACTGGA
>OHHY01001009.1_pt1 | contig 11249 bp, 10 predicted proteins | sample 1568101 | NCBI WGS metagenome assembly OHHY01 (sample SAMEA3879605, study PRJEB24766) | human gut metagenome | biome: human-associated habitat; feature: feces | place: USA | collected 1985/1987
CCGTTCTGATGATCAATCTGGATTCAATCCTGGCCGGCACTTACCGCTATGTTTATGGCGGCATAGTGAATGAGCAAACCGGAGAAGTCGATCAGGCCTGGGGTGTGTATCAGACGAAAGCGCTTGCCGATGAGCTTGGGCTCGGTATCCGTCTCAACGACACGGAGCTCAACGCCCTTCAGACGCCCACGACGGGCGACTGGAGCGACCATGCTTCCTTTAAAAATATCGGCCTGCCCTATGTGTATTTTGAGGCGGCTAACTGGGAGCTGCCGGATGACCCCGATCACCCGGAGTGGGGCAGCACCGGCGCTTATGAAACGGAATCCGGCGAGGTCATGCACGTGCCGGGCCGCGACGACCTGACCTTTATTGAGAACGAGTGGGGCTCCCGCGCAAAGGATACGCTTGCCGCTTATGCCCATCTTCTGCCCGCTATGCTTCAGCGCGTCAGCCCGGATGGGCTCCTGGCGGATAAGGCGGCACTTGCCGCCGCGGTAGACGCTGCCAAGGCAGTGGAGACCTCCAAATATACGGAGGCTTCTGTAGCGGCCTTCCGGATTGCGCTCGCCAATGCGGAAAAGGTGCTCGCGGATGACAGCATTCTGGCGGGCGACCAGCAGAAGGTAGACTTCGCCCAAAAGGCGCTGACCGCCGCCCAAAATGCCCTGCGGGAGGAAAAAGGGCCGGTTATTGATTGGATCGAGCACATTTTTAAGGAAGTATTTGTGCGCGTGGCAAAGGTGATTCTCCACATCATTCTGAAAATTGTTTTTTAATTAAAACGTATCTATAAACAGGCCGCTGCAAACTATATGTTTTGCAGCGGCCTGTTTTTTTCAATTTCCCGCTGTGCGGGGCGCCTTCTCCGGTTTTGCAGTTTTATATTTACAAAGCTTTTGGAAACCCGTATAATAAAACATGAATTTTTCGAAACGATCAAAGCGGGAGAATGGAAATGAAAAAACGATTGTTCTATGCGGCGGTTGCCGCCCTGCTCCTTTTATCGCTTGTTTCCTGCGGGAGGGATGGCCTTCCTCCCGATGAATCCAGCGGCGGCCCTGTTCCTAACAGCTCCGATGAGGTGACATGGGAGGCGCCGGATGAAACGCTTTCCGCTTCTTTGGCCAAGCTGCTTAGCAAGCATTCCAGTAAGGGCTGGTATCATCATATCGGCAAGGCGGATGTGTTCCGGCAGGATGGTGTAGTGCGGGCGGAGATCACATTAAAAGAAGAATCTACAAAATATGCTTCTGCATCTGTGATGTTATCCGGCTTTTTCGACACAGAGCAGATGGACGCCTTTTTCCCTGGCCTCTGCGGCGCGGCGGAAGAACTGGGCTTTCGCAGTGCCGACGTTGCAGAAATTGGAAAATTATTTTATAACCTGACTACACAGGATGACGCGCAAAATTATGCCCGGATCGCAGGCTACGGCCTGCCGGTTTACCAGCTGCTTGCGGATATTACCGGGGAAAAGGTGAGCAAAATCAAGGCGGATATCGATAGCCGGATTGTTGACGACGCCAAGGTGGCTCAGGTGCTCTTTATGGCGCTGGAGGATACTTATGCTGAAAAGAGTAAGGAGATCACACAGGCTGAGATGACGCAGATCTCCGGCGTTATCCTCACAGAGTTTCAGGATGCGGCGGTTGGCAAGGTTGTTTTTATCGATCCGAACGGCACGGTTATACGGGAAATCGGATAGCAGAGGGGTTGAACAGCCACTTCTATGTTGCGGATGGCGTATGACCACGAATGCGCAGATAGCTTCGGGTAACGCCTGCCAATTCTTCATTGCGCAGTATCCCCGCTCGTTCCAACAAATCGCTCTCCTCCAAAAAAACAGAAACGCGCTCATCAGGCCGGCCATTGGAATAGGGAATACCTTCCAACGGCGTCAGGTTAACGATCAGTACCGTATCGACAATGTGATGCCGAATCTTCCAGATTTCCCATGCTCCGCAGGGCTCCACACCATCACCTCGTTTGATCGATTGGCAGGGTGCAGGGCCGGATAGGGGATTCCCCGCACCTCAATGCCTGCTGAATCTTTTAAAAAATTACGATATGATACATATTATACACGAAATAACAGAAAGCACAATATAAAAATATTTATATTGGGATATTTACCCGAATTTTAAGATTATGTAATGATTGCATTGCTTTGCCTACAATTGTTGGACGATAGACAGGGTTTGAACGATTGCCAGCTCCATGCATAGTATGATAACGGTGATTCAAATGAATGGATGCGAATTGACCGCTTCTATCTCTGCTTTGGCGTCTTTGATGGCCGGCAAGTTATCTGATTCAGAGCTGGCATTGACCGCAGCGGTGTTCACACAACTTGGAGATACGCTTGCAACGCTGGCCGTACAAAGAGATCTTTGCAGGGCGATTGAGCAAGATGCGCAAGCACGTGGAGAGGGTGGCAATCAGGGGTTAGGCGAGCTATCTGTGGAATAGAAGGTTTGAAATAACACTTTGTGTTTATTTTTCTCTTTGATCGAAAGAAATATTGCAAATTACCATTTTATGAGTTATAATAAGCACGGATAGCGGGACGTAACGAGGAGTGTAGTAAGAAATTTTTCTTATGTGCTATCCCTGCCGGGACCGTTACCGCGGCAGAGGCGGGCCGCCTGTGTTGGGCGGCCCGCTTTTTTAGCGTCAATTGGGTGTGCTTCTGGTTGATTTTGCTCGCAGTGGTTGACTCGCGATTCATTTTCTCAGACCTCTTTCCAAAAGTCAGGATATGGCATTTCATGTTCCGGGTGCTTTCTCCGGCAGCCGGCGAAGAGTGAAACAGGTGAGAGGTCTATGCGGTACGCTGCTTAGATGTATTATTAGATCAGCACTGATCAGCGCTATACGCATGTGACGCAGGCGCCAGAAGAAAGAGGCCGTTGTGATCACATTTGAGAAGGCGCGGAAGCATCGTTCTGAAATGACAAGGGGAGCAAAAGGGAGCAAAGCACAAAAACAGGCGCGGAAATAAAACATAAAAACCCCCGTAACCATGCCAAACGACATAGTTACGGGGGTTTTGCCTGGTGCAGCTGAAGGGACTTGAACCCTTATGAAATTGCTTTCACTAGAACCTGAATCTAGCGCGTCTGCCAATTCCGCCACAGCTGCATATAAAAGCGATGAAGCTTTTGTAAAAACTCCATCGCCCTTTGGGATGGTGCGAGAGACGGGACTTGAACCCGTACGGGATTACCACACGCCCCTCAAACGTGCGCGTCTGCCGATTCCGCCACTCTCGCGCGACAGTCATTATTATAGCGAGAGTTGCGGATTTTGTCAATCACTTTTTTGAAATTTTTTCTCCGAACGGGCTAGAAGCAACTCCGAGAAACGAAAACAGGCAAAGGGGACGTAGGGAGGGATGCATTGCCACATCGCCACAGAGATTTTTTTGGCGCCATACATACACGGGACATGATGTGAATATAGATGGATAGAAACGAATACCAAGGAAAGGCCGGCACACGGCTGTTTCCGAGAAGGAGAGGTAGACCTTATGGATTTTGAGGTGCTCAGGCAAGCCGTTTGTGTCAACGAGTTGATATATGAAGGCAGTGTAGAACAGTCCGTTGACAGTGACCTTACCCTGCCGGATTATTGCCCCGACATACTGCGGATTTTAAAATGTACTGTCACACCGCGCGTGACCGGTTCGCAGGTGTCCGGCGAACGGATTACAGTGGATGGAACAGTGCTCGTTCGCCTTATTTATGTGGGGGAGGATGCACGGGTTCGCTGCTTTGAACAGAACCTGCCGTTTTCCAAATATGTCGAGGTAAAAAATCTGCCCGACAGCCCGTGCGTCAGCGTCCGCCTGAAAGCGGAATATGTAAACTGCCGCGCGGTCAGCCAGCGGCGGGCGGATATTCATGGAACGGTTTCCGTCAATATTTCCGTGACCGTCCGGCGGGAGGAAAACCTGATTTCCGGCGTGGATGGCTGCGGTGTGCAGCTGCAAAAGAAAACGCAGGCGGCCAGCAGCGCCGTTGGCCTGGTGGAGCGGATGTTCCCCTTAACCGAGGTGCTGGAGATCGGGGAGAGTAAAGCGCCTGTTGGGCAGATCATTCGCTGCAACGCGATCGCGCTCGCACAGGATATCAAAGTGATCCAGAACAAATGCCTGATTAAGGGCGAACTGGCCGTGAAAACTCTTTACTGCGCGGATACCAACGAGAATGAGCTGGAAACGATCGAACATACGATGCCTATCAGCCAGATCGTCGAGGTGGACGGCATCGATGAGGATTGCGGCAGCGATATCCGGCTGGAGGTCATGGGGCTGGAGGTCACACCGAAATCCGATTCCTCCGGGGAGCTGCGGCTGCTCGATATGAATGTGCGCGTATGCGCATGCGTGCGCGCTTACCGGGAGGTGGAGGTGCCCGTTGTGACGGACGCGTATTCCACGCAATATGAGCTGACGGTGGAGCAAAAGGGCGTTGATCTCGATCAGCTGATTGAAATTTTCAACGAAACATCGCTGTGCAAAAACACGGTCAGCCTGTCTGGCACAAGCGTGACAAAGGTGCTCGACCTTTGGTGCTCGGATGTAACGGCAAATTCCTCCTTTGCCGACGGGATGCTCACGGTTTCCGGCACGGTGACGGTCTGCATGCTGGTGCTCGACCACGACGCACAGCCGAATTACCTTGAGCGGCCTGTAGATTTTGAATATCAGCGGGCTCTGAAATCCGATGCGCAGAAGATTCGCTGCGACCCCACCGTGCAGGTGACTGCACTGGATTATGTGCTCAACGCAAGCGATCAGATGGAGGTCCGCATCGAGCTGAACATCACCTCTTCCGTTTTCTGCTCCACCAGCTTGCGGCTGATTACGGAAATCCGGCCCAATGAGGAGCAGATCAAGCGCTCCACCTCCGCTGCTTTGACAATCTATTTTTCAGATGCGGGTGAGTCTGTATGGAATATCGCACGCCGCTATAACACCACGATGGAAGCTATCATGCGTGAAAACCATTTGGAAAGCGAACAGGTTCCGGAGAAATGCATGCTGCTCATCCCGGGTATATAAAAGAAAGCGGACAGTAAGGAGGATAAGCGAATGGAAGATCGTAATATTTATCAGGATATCGCCGAGCGCACGCAGGGGGATATCTATATCGGCGTGGTGGGGCCTGTGCGCACAGGCAAATCAACCTTTATCAAGCGGTTTATGGATCTTTTAGTGCTTCCGAATATGACAGATATACATGCAAAAGAACGGACGCAAGATGAATTGCCGCAGTCTGCTTCCGGTACGACAATTATGACTACAGAACCGAAGTTCGTTCCGAAAGAGGCGGCGGGGGTGAAGCTGTCAGATGATCTGGAAGTGAAGATACGAATGATCGACTGTGTCGGTTTTATGGCAGAAGGAGCATCCGGCCATATTGAAAAGGACGAAGAGCGGCAGGTAAAGACACCGTGGTTTGAATATGAGATCCCGTTTACGAAAGCGGCTGCAATCGGGACGCAGAAAGTGATCCGGGATCATGCTACAATAGGGATTGTTGTAACGACAGACGGAAGCGTTACGGATTTGCCGAGGGAAAATTATATTCAGGCAGAAGAAAGGACGGTAAAAGAACTCAAAGCGATAGGAAAGCCGTTTATGATATTGCTTAACTGTAAGAAACCATATACAGAAGAATCTAAGAAGCTTCAGGAAGAACTTCGTGAAAAATACGAAACGGCAGTATTGCCTGTGAATTGTGAACAGATGAAAGAAGAGGATATCCATGAAATTATGCGTCAGGTTCTCTATGAATTTCCGGTCACAGAGGTCGAGTTTTATGTGCCGAAATGGGTGGAAATGCTTTCGAGGGAACATAAGATCAAACAAGATCTTTTTGAGCATGTAAGAAAGATCATGGAGACGATGGATGATATCCGAAGTGTCGTGTCGCGGTCTTTTGAGGCTGAAGGACCGTACATAGAGCGTATCCTGACGGAAAAGATCGAGATGGATACGGGAAAAGTACAGGTGAAAATTGAATTTGCCGAATCTTATTACTATGAAGTGATCAGTGAAGTGACAGGAGAAGAGATTCACGGCGAATATGAGCTTATGGCAGTGATGAAAGAGTTGTCGGCAATGCGGGAAGAATTTTCCCGGATCAAAGATGCTTTTGCCGATGTGAAAATGAAAGGATACGGCGTCGTGAGTCCGTCAAAAGAAGATATCCGGCTTGAAGAGCCGGTGATTATCAAACAGGGAAGTAAATTCGGAGTAAAGATTCGTTCGGAGGCGCCGTCGATCCATATGATCCGTGCAAATATTGAGACCGAGATCGCTCCAATTGTCGGCAGCGAGGAGCAGGCAAATGATCTGATCTCTTACATCAAACAGGGACAGCAGAGCGAAGAGGGTGCATGGGAAACAAATATTTTCGGCAAATCGGTTGGAGAACTGATGGAGGATGGAATCCGTAACAAGATCGCAATGATGGATGATGAATGTCAGATGAAATTGCAGGATACAATGCAGAAAATTGTAAATGATAATACTGGTGGTATGGTATGCATTATCATTTGATGCGGTAGTATTGCGAAAACAAACGTAAAATCAAAAATAAGTAACCTTAAAAAGAAAAGAGAAAAACAGATGAAAAAATTTATTCAGGGAATGTATCAGAAAAAGAATTTTGGGGTAAGGCTGACTGCTGTGATCCTGTCCGTAATTGTGATGGGATTTGCACTGTCGTTGCTGGTGCTTGTGGATCTTGGAACAGATCCCTGTACCAGCATGAATCTTGCTATTTCGGAAAAAATTGGAATGGGAATCGGAAACTGGCAGGCACTGCTCAATACGATCATATTTGTCTTTGTCATTTTGCTTGGCAGGGAAAATATCGGATTTGGAACACTTGCCAATATGTTTTTAGTTGGATATTCACTGCAGTTTTTTTCCTGGGTATGGGATAAGATCTTACCGGCAGGACTGTTTGATTCGATGGCAGTGCGTATTCTGGTGCTGATTCCGGCACTGGCGATATTTGTTGTATCAGCAGCTGTATATATGGATGTGAAATTAGGAACAGCACCTTATGACGCGATTGCATTTATCATTGCAAAATGGATGCCGAAGGTACCGTTCCGTCTGATCCGTATGGCATTTGATTTTACCGTTATTGTGATCGCATTTTTATTCGGTGGCAAGATCGGAATCGTAACGATCCTGATGGGATTTACGCTCGGACCGGTGATCGGTGCTGTCGGTGAGAAAATCGGTCGTTTTATCGAGTGCGACTAAAGAATCAGATTTATCATCATCTGATGATTTTTGCGGGAGATGCTGGTATTTCCCGCTTTTTTGAAATTCGTTGTAGGCATCCTGATAAGCGGCGACAATGTATTCTTTCATGGGATCTTTGTCGCTTACCATCGACATGGTGTCCGAAAATACTTTGGCAGCTTCTTCCTTGCTTTTGCAGTGTTCTAACTGCTGTTCGAGAGAGTCGCGCATCGCCTGGATTCTGGCTGCCTGCATATAGAGCTGGGGATCTACTGCCTGAAGAAAACGCATTTCTTCTTCGGTCAGTTTTTTTCCACTTTTTAATTTTGCCTGAATTCTGGCTAATTCTGCCTGCATTTCTTCTTCGGTCATACCGCAGGCGGGGCTTAAAAGCTCGGAGATGTTCTGCGTCAGGTCAAAGGCATCCATGCCGGAAAAACTGACTGCATTTAAAGTATCATCACCGGAAGAAAGACCGATGGAAGATTTGGATAAACGGTCTGTAATCTGATCGACCACATTCCTTTTGCCGGAAGATGGGTTTAAAATCTTTTTTAAACCGGAAAGATTGAACTGAGTCATAAAATTCTCCATTCCTGCACTGTGTTTCCGTGCATATGAAAAGTATAGCCTGTGATGTATTCTTACAAAATATATCGGGGAAAATCAGCTTTTGTTTAGGATGGAGATTGGATTTTATGATTTCTTCTGTTATAATCGAAAATGACAGTGTTGTAAAGAATTTTCAATTATGAAAAAATGAAGTAAGGAAGCATCAGCTGTTTTTGAAAGACAAGAAGGGAGAAGTTCCGGAGAAGCCGGAATTGACAGAATATAGGACAAGGAGAAGAATGGAGGATGATTATGAATCCGGCATACGAAAAATTATTAAAATGCTATGACAGCTATAAAGCAAAGATTGATTTTACTCCTAAGGTGGCATTGATTTTAGGCTCTGGTCTTGGCGACTATGCGGATGATATCCGCGTGGTGGATACGTTAGATTACCATGACATTGAAGGATTTCCAGTGTCGACGGTTCCGGGACATAAGGGCAGATTTATCTTCGGATATGTGGATGATGTCCCGGTCGTGTGCATGCAGGGGCGTGTGCATTATTATGAGGGATATGAGATGAGCGATGTTGTTTTGCCGACGAGGCTGATGAAAATGATGGGCGCAGAAGTTCTGTTTCTCACCAATGCAGCAGGTGGCATCCAGCTTGGCATGCATGCCGGGGATTTCATGCTGATCAAAGACCAGATTGCAAGTTTTGTGCCATCACCGCTCCGTGGAGCCAACATTGAGGAACTTGGTGTGCGTTTCCCGGATATGAGCCAGATCTATGACTTAGATCTGCAGGATATTGTAAAACGTGCAGCATCAGCACTTGAGATCCGCATCAAAGAGGGCACTTACATCCAACTCTCCGGACCGCAGTTTGAGACACCGCATGAAGTCGCCATGTGCCGCACTTTAGGTGCTGACGCCGTCGGCATGAGTACTGCCTGTGAGGCGATCGCTGCAAAACACATGGGAATGAAAGTGCTTGGAATCTCCTGTATCTCCAACCTTGCGAGCGGCATCTCATCAATTCCGCTCTCACACGCAGAAGTTCAGGAGACGGCTGACGCCGTTGCCCCGAAATTTAAGGCGCTCGTAACTGAAACGATTAAAGCGATCGGAGCACAGCAGAATTAAAGTTACTACAACTCAGTAGATCAAAAACGGCGGTCACACTTTTTGATCCACTGAACGAAAAACACAAAAAGAAAAGAGGAAAAACAATGAACATACGTTTCTACAACGCAAAAATATTAGTTCCGGCAGAAAACCACAAATTCCAGATCACCGAAGGCGAACTCTGGGTAAAAGGAAAAGAAATCTGCTACATCGGGGACGGTAAGACAGGCGTGGATGCTGTCTGCAAAAACGGTGAAGTTTTGGTATGGGAGCGCGAGATTGACGCAAAAGGCAACCTTTTAATGCCGGGATTTAAAGATGCGCACACCCACACAGCAATGACATTTTTGCGTTCCTATGCGGACGACCTTCCACTGCAGGACTGGCTGAACAAACAGGTATTCCCAAAAGAAGGACAGCTTACCGAAGATGATGTATACTGGCTTAACATCCTTGGAATTATGGAATATTTAACCAGCGGTATTACGTCCAACTTTGATATGTACTTCTTCCCGCCGGTCGATGCAAAGGCATCGGTAGATACCGGATTCCGTACCGTTCAGACCAGCGGATTAAACAACTTTGGCGGCACGGTAGAGTTGATGGAGGAAAATTATCACATTGTCAATGAGATGAGTGACCTGACAAGCTTTATCGTGGGATTTCATGCAGAATACACGACATCAAAAGAACTGATGGAGGGCGTGGCAAAACTGGCACAGAAATTAAAATCCCCGGTATGGCTGCACAATTCCGAAACAAAACTGGAAGTGGCAGAGTGCAAAGAGCGCTGGGGCATGACACCGACACAGCTTACGGATGCACTTGGTATGTACGAGTACGGCGGCGGCGGTTACCACTGTGTATGGTTTGAGGATGCTGATTTTGAAATTTACAAGAAGAAAAAACTGACAGCAGTGACAAACCCGGCTTCCAACTTAAAACTTGCTTCCGGTATCTGTCCGACCAAACGTTTTGTGGATGAGGGAATCTCCATGGCGATCGGAACCGATGGCCCGGCAAGCAACAACTGCTTGGATATGTTCCGTGAGATGTTTTTGACTTCTGCACTTGCAAAGGTGCGTGAAATGGATGCGGAGTGCGTCAGCGCCGATGAGATCTTATATATGGCAACCACAGGCGGTGCACATGCCATGCAGTTATTTGACTGTGACAGTCTTGCGGTTGGCAAAAAAGCAGACCTTGTCATGATCGATCTGAACCAGCCGAACATGCAGCCGGAAAATAATATCGTGAAAAATCTTGTATACAGCGGAAGCAAGCAGAATGTAAAACTGACTATGGTAAATGGAAAAGTTTTATATGAAGACCAGAAATTTGACATCGGATTTGATCCGGCAGATATTTACCGCCGTGCAAATGAGATCATCCGCCGTATGAAATAACAGAAGGAGAATTATGCAGGTAATATTTATACATCACAGCTGTTTTCTGGTGGAAGTGGATGAGAAGGTGCTGATCTTTGACTGGTTTGCAGGAGACCGCATCAAAGGATACACATTTTGCGGTGTGATTCCGGAATACGAGCCGGACACACCAGTCTATGTGTTTGCAAGTCATAAACATCAGGATCATTTTGATATGGATGTGCTGCACTGGGCAGAAAAATATAAAAATATCCACTATATACTTTCAAAAGACTGTAAAATGAGCCCGCATTTTTTACAGAAACATGGATTCCCGGATGATATCAGAGAGAAGATCACTTATGTTTCGGCAGGCGAAAAATATCAGGTGGATGATGTGAAGATCGAGACACTGCGGTCAACGGATGCAGGTGTTGCATTTTATGTGGAAACACGAGGGGCAACTTTTTTCCATGCAGGAGATTTGAATGACTGGACATGGGAAGGGGCGGGAGATCTGATCAACGGCAGGATGCGCAGGGAATACCGGACACAGATCAAAAAACTGGCGGGAAAACCAATCAATCTTGCATTTGTTCCGATGGATCCGCGACAGGGCGCAGATCAGGAACTCGGAATGGATTATTTTTTGGAGACCACATCCGCGGAATATGTGTTCCCGATGCATATGTGGCAGGATTATTCCCACATCCCGGTTTATAAGAATAAAATATGGAATCCGGGGATGGCGGAGCGTGTGGTGGAAATCACACATGAAAATCAGGTTTTCCTGATTGAGGAACAGTAGTGTTAACGCTACTGTTCACAGGCAGGCATTTTCTGAACTGAAAATGCCGTATGATACAGTGGTGGCAGCAGATTTTGCCGATTTGGAATGCGAAGCATCGGCAAAATCCGTTACTGGAACG
>OHHY01001014.1_pt1 | contig 11192 bp, 11 predicted proteins | sample 1568101 | NCBI WGS metagenome assembly OHHY01 (sample SAMEA3879605, study PRJEB24766) | human gut metagenome | biome: human-associated habitat; feature: feces | place: USA | collected 1985/1987
GTTACTTTTACTGCGCCGGCGCCTGCTGCAGGAGCTGCTGCTTTCGGAGCTGCTGCAGGTGCAGCCTTAGGTGCTGCTTTTGGAGCTGCTGCAGGAGCGGATACGCTTCCTGTTTCTTCAACAGTTACTTCATATGCTGTACCATTTACTGTAATTGTATAGCTTTTCATTTTAAAATCCTCCTAAATAAATGACAATTATCTTCTATTTCTTTTTACTTTACGGATGGAACGAACTACGAAGCCGTCTGTTGTAGTTCCTTCTGCTGCTGCGATGGCTGCTGCGATAACAGCTACCAGCTCTCCGTCATCTGCAAGGTTCTCTTCTGCCTGTGCAGGTGCTGTCTGTGCGATGACTGCTGCCTCTGCCTCTTTTGCAGCTTTGGCTGCTTTTGCTTCTGCTGCTTTCTTTGCTTCCGGATTCGGAATGAATCTGAACAGAGAGATCAGAAGGCTTAATAAAATCAGCATTACGAATACAGTTCCAATACCCATCAGAGTATTAAGACCTGCTCTCTGAAGAGTCTTGCCCATACCATACTGTACATCTACAGACATGGAAGTCGGTGTTCCCTTTGAGTCAAAGACATATACAAAGTTTGCTTCTGCTTTCTCAAATTTAAGAGGAACAGTAACTGTGTACTGATCATCTTTGAAAGTTACAGTAGTTTCACCATTGCTGTCCTTCTTTGCGCCAAGTTCATCCTTGGATGTCTGCCAGGACTGCATGGCACTTGTTGTAAAGTCATCTCCTGAACTCATGTAATTCTCGATTTCTTCATCTTTAAGCTGGACAATGGCATCTGTCAGTCCTTCTGCTGTAGTTACCAGTGTGGACTTAACAGTATCATCAACCTTATCTGCGGCAAATACCACAGAGGTGCTGCCGATCACCAGCGCAGCCATTACGAGAAATGTCATGAATACAGAAGTTATTTTTTTGATCATTTTCATATGCGTCACCCCGCTTAGACCGTTCCATGTTTCTTAGACGGACGATCTTCTCTCTTTGTGAACAGCATCTCAAATGCACCGATTACATATTTTCTTGTGTCAGCCGGGCTGATCACAGTGTCAACATAGCCTCTTGCTGCTGCGGAAGCAACACCATTCTGAAGCTCTCTGTACTGAGCAGCTTTTTCATTCAGTTCAGCAGCATCTGCAGATGCGATACCGTTCTGGAGTTCTTTGTACTCAGCTGCCTTCTCATTCAGTGTAGAAGCGTCAGCTCCCTCATACATGATCTTTGCTGCAAGGGAAGCATCCATCATACCGATCTCTGCGTTATCCCATGCATATACAAGGTCTGCACCGATAGATTTGCTGTTCATTGCCACGTAAGCTGTACCGTAAGCTTTGCCGATGATCACATTTACCTTCGGAACAGTTGCATCTGCGAATGCAGCTACCAGTTCACCTACGGATTTCGCCATCATCTTCTCGCTGCATAAGGTTGCCATGAATCCTGTTGCGTTTGTAAGTGTAAGTACCGGAATATCAAAAGCGTCGCAGAATTTCACGAAATCTGCTGCTTTTCTTGCGCCTCTTGCAGAGATGCTTCCGTCAAATGTTTCTGTTTTCTTGCCTTCTGCGTCATATACTTCGCTTCTGTTTGCAACAGCACCTACTGTAGCGCCGTTTAAACGGATAAAGCCTGTAACCATGTCTTTTGCATAGTCTGCTTTTGTCTCGAAGAATTCACCGTTGTCAGCGATCTGGGAAAGTGCGATTGCTGTGTCACCTGCACAGTTTGCAAGATCTGCGCATACGCGGTTAAGATCATCTGTACACTCTGTGTAATTGTCTGTGTCTTCATTATTAGAAGGAAGAAGTGATACTAAGGAACGGATCTGGCCAAGAATCTCATCCTCTGTACCAACGCCATCAATCACACCTGTCTCTTTGCTCTGGAAATCAGCTGCTGCTGTGTCGCATTTGTCTGTGTTGTTTCCTTCCAGTGCGTTTGGTGTGTTGACGAACATTTTTCCTTTTTTGGATTCCATGAATGTGAAATCTGTCAGGGACGGGATAACTGCCATACCACCGCCGCATGTTCCGAAGATTGCTGTGATCTGCGGGATCACACCGGATGCCAGTGTCTGTTTCAGATAAATCTGTCCGAAAGCTTCCAGTGCGTCTGTTGCTTCCTGAAGACGGATACCTGCACAGTCAACAAGTCCGATAACCGGAGCGCCTGTTTTCATGGCAAGATCATAAAGTCTTGTGATCTTCTTTGCATGCATTTCACCAACAGTACCGTTTAATACAGATGCATCCTGGCTGTATACATAAACCAGTTTGTCATCGATCACACCATATCCGGTGATAACACCGTCAGATGGTGCCTTGTTTGCAGTCATGTTGAAATCTGTGGATCTGGCTGTTACACCCTGTCCGATTTCGACAAAACTGTTTGCGTCAAGCAAAGAAGTAATTCTTGTGCCTGCTAAGCTTTGTGTTGCATTACTCATTCTTTCTTGCCCTCCATTTTATAAAATTTTAAATATAACCAAAATTTTAGCCGATTGTAATTGTAACCTGTTTTCAATATTTTTTCAATAGATTTCCTGTTTTTTTGTTAAAAGTTTAACTCCCATGTCGTTTTTTTTACAGTAGGGTTCTGATATGTCGATATGTTATTGGAATATTACAGAGTAATTTCCTAAAACGCAAAAACTTCTCCCGCAACAGGAGAAGTCAGGTCTGTTAATGAAAAAAATTCTTAAATACAAGCTCTGCGCAATGGGTGAATGTATTTTTCTGAATGTTTTCTGTTGCCAATATTGGACAGGAAAAAAATTTGTTATCATTAAGAAAATAAATGATCTGTCCAATTTGTTCGCCTCTTCGGACAGGAGCACTTAGATGTTTTTTTAAACGGATCTGATATTGCAGCCGGTCATCTGAGCTAATCAGAATCTGTCTGTTTTTTTCGTTATCCGAAACAGAAATCTGACCTCCTGTATATACAGAACTTCCTGCACCGAAATCATTCAGAATACCATTTTCAACGGGAATATAGGAAAGCTCCGGCTCTTGCCAGAAACTCCGGTATTCATAGTTGCTGTTTCCATAATTAAGAAGTTCCAAAGTATCATGCCATTTGTAGTTTTTATGGTCAGGCCAGCCGGCACCAAGAAGGGCAATGATAAAAGTTTTGTTATCTTTCTGACAGGCACAAACATAACAATATCCGGCATCACCTGTATATCCGGTTTTCCCGGCAAGTACACCGTCCGTCATATGAAGTAGTGCATTGGTGTTATGGACCGAAAAGTGTCGTTTTTTACTTAAATCAGAAAAAGAATACTCTTCTGTCTGTGTAATCTTCAGAAAGACATCATTGTGGATAGCATAACGCATGATCAGAGCCAGATCTTCTGCAGTTGTGTGATGTGTTCCACCAGAATTTTCTGCATCCAGTCCATTCGGAGTGACAAAGTGTGTGTTTTTACATCCGATTTCTTTTGCCTTTGCATTCATCATAGCTGAAAAATTATCTACAGATCCACCGATACATTCAGCAATCGCAACGGCAGAATCATTATGACTCTGCAACATCAGGGAATAAAGAAGGTCTTCCAGATAATATTGTTCTCCGATCGAAAGACCAAGGCGTACTTCCGGTTGACTGACAGCATTTGCAGAAACCTTGACATAGTCATCGCCCTTTCCGTTTTCAAGAGCAAGAATGCAGGTCATTACTTTGGTAGTGCTCGCGTTCGGACGAGGCGTATTACCTGATTTCTGATAGAGAACTCGTCCGGAATCACCATCCATCAATACTGCTGACAATGCATAAAGATTACCGGGAGACTTTTCTGATGCAAATACAGACCAACCGGGTGTCAGTAAAATTATGATCAACGAAAAGATAAAAATATTTTGTCTGCTATTCATAGTCCCTCCTTAATTCATATAGAACTATTTTATGCAGACAGAAAAGCAATCATTCCGATCATCCATTGTATGTCAGAAACCATCTTTCTGACAGAGGAAATTCTTTTTTTGACAATTGGAATAATTCCGTCAGTTCCTGAGGTGCCTGTGCCAGAGCATGATCGTATAATCCGTGAAGTGTGTGTACAGGCACTGCACTTCCTGGAACCGGGTCTTTTTCCATAAAATATTCCATCATTTCAGAAGAAAGTTTTTTTCCAGCAACTCGTGACAGGAACATCAGGAATTTTTTCCGGCGTCCATGATTATCGCATACAAGGCAGTTGGTGATCAGTTTTATCAACCTTAGAGAAGACATTATTTCCTTCGTCCGTATTCTGGGAATAGCTCTGTGAATCACTCGTGCATACGTAACGCGGGGAACAATGCCACAGGCCGGGTAATAATGATATGGATCTTTGAGAGTTTCGAGCATCAGCGTTCTGTCAAATTCTTTTTCAAGCAGGGTATGTGAGATGACATTGCGTTCAGCCATCTCGTAAACGAATGGATGACAGGCACTGTCAAGAAGATAGTGACATCCAAATCCGAGCAGATAAGCAAGTAATTTTTCGTCATGAGTTGTTCTTACGAGTGTCATTCCTCTTTCAAAGAATGGTGCTGCACATTCTCTGTGCATGGCGATACCGGTTTCCGTAACTTTAGGTTTTAGCATATCATAGAAGAGAATATCCGGTCCATGAAGACCAATTCGATATAGGTTTGTATTTCTGCGAATCACTTTCTGAATTTCAGCAGGAAGTTTTGCATATATTTTTTTACCAAACAAATCATGTGCATAAGTAGTTGGCATCCGGGGCACCTCACTTTCCTAAATATCTAGCTTCAACTGAATCTCCTCTTCAGCTTCTGCTTTAAAATCTTCCAGACGCACCGGATCAACAGAAGGCAGCTCTTCGAGGCCCTGAACACCAAAGCATCGGAGAAATTCTTCTGTTGTTCCAAAAAGAATCGGGCGACCCGGAGCATCCAAACGTCCCAGCTCTCTGACAAGTTCATATTCTACTAATTTATTGATGGCGTGGTCACATTTGACGCCTCGAATTTTTTCGATTTCTGCTTTGGTTACCGGCTGTTTATATGCAATGATGGAAAGCGTTTCCAGCATAACATCTGTAAGTGCCGGCTTTTTGGGATGCATCGCAAGCCGGATAAGACATTCATAGTATTCTTTTTTGCTGCAAAGCTGATAAGACTGTTCCAGTTCAATGATCTGGATACCACGATCTTTTTTCTGGTATTTGTCCATCATATTTTGAATGATCTTACGAGTGGTTTCTTTATCCTGTTGAATAGCATCTGCAATCTGCGACAGTTCTACCGATTCACCCATTGTAAACAAAATTGCTTCAATTGCAGCTTCTAATTTTTTTATTTCCATATATAATTTCCTCAGGTTTTATATTTCGTTACGGAATTATCATTATTCATCTGCGAATTCTGTCAAATGTGTCCAGGTTTCCGGATCCTGTGTGACATCGACCTGAATATCATCAAACAGCTCGTCCTGTTGTACATGAATATAGCCCATTTTCATTAACTCCAGGATAGATAGAAAGGTTACGATAACCTGAACTCTGGATGACTGGCTGGTGAGTAGCTGACGAAAACTGAATTTCCGGTGTTCGGCTGCATAGCTTTTCATTGCCAGCATTTTGTCAGAAAGACTGACTTCTTCTTTTTCAATTGTTCCAAATTTGCTTCGGATCGGATCAATCTTTGACTCCTGCTTTTTCAGGATAGACTGATAGATATTGTTGAGTTTCTCCAGAGTCAGTCCGGCGAGAAGTTCTGCCGGATCAACCGGTTCACGATATTTCAATACTTCATCAGGAATGCTGGGGTTTTTATAAAAAACGCCGGCAGCATTATCCATGTAATCCTTCAGTTCATAGGACATGTATTTATACATTTTGTATTCCAGAAGTTTCTGTACAAGTTCCTCGCGGGGATCTTCTTCTTCGCCCTCTTCATTTACTTCTTTTGGAAGTAGCATCTTACATTTGATATCCAGAAGTGTGGCCGCCATGACCATGAATTCGCTCATTGTTCCCAAGTCTTCCTGCTCCATGGAATGCAGATATTCCATATACTGATCTGTGATCTCTACGATTGGAATATCGTAAATGTCTATTTTGTTTTTTTCAATCAGATGGAGAAGAAGGTCAAGAGGACCTTCGAATACATTAATTTTAACAGGTATTGCCATCTTCAGTGTTCCTTTACTGATTTTGTAGATTGGGGATACAGGTTTATAAGAACAAGTTCCCTTGGATTATGGATACGGACAGGAATGGTATGCTCGCCAAGACCGGCACTTACGATCATATGCTGCTTTCCTTTTTTAAATTCCCCACAGCAGAATGGTGGAAAGAGCAGGTACTGAGGACAGGTGAGACCATGGTTTTGATCCAGACGCAAAACTCCTCCGTGATAATGCCCTGAAAGAATCAGATCAGCTCCCCAGGAAAAATAAGTATTTCCATATTTGGGATTATGTGCCAGTAATACATGAAATCCCGGTTGGGAAGGTGTACCGATCATCTCTTCCATTGCTGTCAGACTCAAAGCCGGTGAATTCGGTTTGTGATAATATTCGACTGGAAGTTCAAGTCCATGAAATACAAAATCATTTCCCTTCAACTGAACAGATGTTCATTGTGAAGAAAACAAATGCCGGCAGATGTAAGCAGTTTTTCATAGTTTGAATAGAAAATCTCAGTCTCTGGATTGAGGAGCATTTTGTATTCGTGATTTCCAAGTGCATAAAAAACAGGAATCTGATCACAGATCCGGAGCAGCAGACCAGCTGCCGCTTCCAGAGTTTCTGTGTCTCTGCTTACAACCAGATCACCGCAGACCAGAACTGCATCAGGCTGACTGGCAATAATTGCTTTGTATAAAGTCTGGTGATTCTTTCCAAATACAAGGCCATGCAGATCTGCAAGAATGGCGAAAGTAACTTTTTGTTTGCCGGTAAGCCTGGTACTGGAAATGTTATAAGTACTTATCTTAAAACTTTTCATTATACTCCTTTGTAATACGGATTATTTGCCAAAGCCACAGTTTGGAAAAGTACAGACATCACAGTTCAGACAAAGTCCTCCCTCACCATATGATGCAATTTCATCTGCGCAAATCCGGTCATCGGCCATAATACGGGGAAGGATAAGATCGAATACAGTCCGTCTGGCATACATGACACAGCCTGGAAGACCAAGGATAGGAATGATTTTATCATTATTTTGGTAATAGGAAAGAAGAAGCATGGCACCAGGAAGAACCGGTGCTCCATATGTGACAACTTCTGCGCCTGTATCCTTGATCGCACCCGGTGTACGGTCATCCGGATCCACGCTCATTCCTCCGCTGCAGATCACCATATCAGCACCCTGGTCTATAAAGCTCAGAATATCTGAGGTAATCTGGCTGCGCTCATCCCCAGGCAGTGTCTGCCCCAAAATCTGACATGAGAATTCGTCAAGTTTTTCTTTCAAGACTGGAGTGAAAGTATCTTTGATCAGTCCTTTTTGTACTTCGCTTCCGGTCGTAATGATTCCAACTTTTTTAGAACGGTACGGAAGGATGGAAAAAATCGGTTTTGTTCCGGCCACTTTCTTTGCCTTATCCATTTTGGATTTTTCGATAACCAGAGGAATGATTCTCGTTCCGGCAATTTTATCTCCTTTTTTTACAGGAAAATCACCATGTCTGGAAGCAATCATCATTTCACCCAGGCTGTTGACTGCAAGCAATACATCTCGGCGGATTTTGAGTACGCCATCACAGTCGGCAATCAATTCGATCTTTCCTTCTTTGATATCACTGCCGTGCATATGAATATCAGCGGATATACGGAAGAGAATTTCTGCCGCTTCATTTTCGTGAAGAATACCCTCTTGTTTTTCCCAAACATAAAGATGTTCTTTTCCGACGGAAAGAAGTGCCGGAATATCTTCTTCGCGAACGATGTGACCTTTTTTAAAGAGAACACCCTTTTTTTCATCCTTTATAATTTGTGTTATATCATGGCAAAGCACATGCCCGACAGCATCTTCTGTACGAATCTCTTTCATTGCATCCATCTCCTGTTCCTGCGAAATTCTGTCGAAATCACTCTGGAATTGCTGTTTATTTCGTCTACAGCAACCATTTGGATTTTATTATACCTCGAACAGAAGGAAATTGTCAAAATAATTGTTAACACCAGAAAGTACAGAGGGTATCTTTCAGACAATCGGTATATTTTCTGATTCTTATTGATTCAGAATATATGACCGGTATGCGACCAAGCTCCTTCTGACCGGAAAAATATATGATTTCTCCAGCCTTTTCTCCTTTTTTTACAGGGGCGTTCACAGAGGCAGGATGGATGTATTTTTTGTTCACTGTCGTAATCTTTGTTCCATCGGTACTTAAATAGCGAAAAGTTTTTCCATATTGAACAGCTGCTGATCTGTGAAGTCCTCTTTTTACAGGGATAGCAGGGAGTGACTCCGGAGTGTTATCTTCATAGATGCTGCATCTGGAAAATCCGTAATCCAGAAGAGCTGCGGCATCTTTTAATCTTGCTTTATAATCAGGAGCAGCCATTACCACAGATATCAGTTTCAGGCTATTTCTCTCTGCTGTTGCTGAGAGACAAAATCCTGCTTTACTAGTACTCCCCGTTTTGAGTCCTCTGCATCCGGGATAAGTCCGAATCAGTCGATTGGTATTGGTGAGTCCGAATTCTTTGATTCCCTGACTTGTTTCATGGATAATCGTTTCCATCCATATAGAAGAATAATCAAGAATTTCCGGATATTTTACGATGAGTTCCCGACTCATGATCGCAATATCATTTGCGGTTGTGTAATGCTCGTCAGAATCCGTCAGACCACAGCAGTCAATAAAGTGAGTATTTTTCATTCCCAGACGGTCAGCACGCAGGTTCATCTGTGCTACAAATTCCTGTTCTGAACCGGAGATAAACTCGGCCATTGCCACACTGGCATCATTACCTGAGGCAATGACGATACATTTTATAAGCGTTTCTACTGTCTGTATCTCTCCTTCTTCAAGAAAAACCTGTGATCCGCCCATGGATTTTGCATGTGCGCTTGTTGTGACTGGATCAGTCAGGGAAATGTCCCCAGCATGTAAATGGTCAAAAATAAGTATCAATGTCATAATCTTTGTGACACTTGCCGGACTTCTGCGAGTATCTTTATCCTTGGCATATACGAACTGTCCGGTTTCAGCCTCCATAAGAACAGCGCTGGGAGCAGAAAGTTCGGGACCGGATGTGGAATTTTCCTGTCCGGCATAGACAGAGATCATACAGATATGTAAAAGCAGAAAAAAGAAACATAACGGAAGGAGAAGATATTTTTTGCGGAGGATTTTGTTATTTCTCATAAAAATTTTCCTGTCAGGCACTTTAGTATTATTGTAGCGGACAATCATAAAAATATACCTAAGAAACATAAAAACAGTATCTTTCCGCAGTTAAAATCCGCGGAGGATACTGTTTCTGTAAAAAAGCTTCATCCAAATGGATGTCAGAGTAAAGGTGCAAACAGGCGAAGAATACTCTGAAAAGCCCGTATGACAATGTTTCGGTTCCGACAGAAATCAATACTGATCGGATCACAGTAATTGAGTGTTTCCTGAAAGTCAGACAAGATGTCCTGGATAACTTTGTTTTTATAAAACCATACACCATTTTCAAAATGCAGATACAGACTGCGGTAATCCAGGTTGATTGTTCCAACGACGGCGATTTCATCATCGCAGACGAAAGACTTTGCATGAAGGAAACCTGGCTGGTATTCATAAATATGAACACCTGCCTCCAGAAGTTGTTCATAATAAGACTGTGTCAATAAGAAGACCATTTTTTTATCAGGAATCCCTGGTGTCATAATACGGACATCAACGCCACTTTTGGCTGCCAGACAGAGAGCCGTCATCATTTCATTATCAATGATCAGATAAGGCGTGCAGATATATACATATTTGCGGGCACGGTTAATGATGTTGAGGTAAACATTTTCACCAACAATTTCTCCATCAAGAGGTGTATCACTGTAGGGCTGTACATATCCGTCACTTTCAAATGAGTCTGGATGAAAATGATGTGGCAGATGCAGTTCATGGTCAATTGGCTCGGATGAATTGGCAATTACATTCCACATGTGCAGGAACATAACGGTCATATTCCAGACAGCTTCTCCTTTCAGCATGACTGCCGTATCTTTCCAGTGACCAAAACGACGCTTCTGATTAATATATTCATCAGCAAGGTTAATTCCGCCGGTGAATCCTGTTTTACCATCAATAACACAGATTTTACGATGATCACGATTATTTTGAACGATATTCAGAAGCGGACGAAATGGATTAAAAACCTGGCATTGAATGCCTTTTTCGCGAAGAAAGCGTTCATAATGATAGGGAAGTGTTGTGAGGCATCCAAAACCATCATAAATCAGGCGGACGTCAACTCCTTCGGTTGCTTTTCGTTCAAGAATATCCAGAATCGTTCGCCACATCACGCCATCATTGATAATAAAATATTCGATGTAGATATAATGTTCTGCCTGCTCCAGTTCACGAACAAGCACAGGGAACATATCATCTCCTACCTGGAAATATTCAGCAGTTGTATTAGTGTGAACCGGGAAACTGGAGTATTGATGAATATATCTGGACTGGACTGCCGCAGATTGAGAGGATTCCTCAAGACTTCTGGCGACATCAGGATCCTGTTTCATATAGGGAAGGCTTTCCTCCTGAACCTGTGCATATTTATTCTGGATTGCCTGTGCAATTCTGGATTTACCAAAAAGTATATACAACATAACTCCTAAAACAGGGAGACAGAGAATCAGAATCGTCCATCCGAGTTTATAAGACGGATTGATCTTTTTGTTTACGATCCAGAGTACGACCAGGATGCTGATCATACTGATTACATGCGAAATATATTTTGAATATGCTGCCAGTCTCCATGCGGTGATCAACAACCATGTAAGCTGAAGCATCAGCGCAACTGCAACATAAAAAATTCGATTAAATAATAACTGTAAGATTTTCTTGAAGGTATGAATGATACGATGCATAAATGTCCCTTTTTATTGTTTTACAGCATTGTTAATTTAGTGACGATTCATAAATCTTAAAAATCCCTGACGGAATTGTCGTCAGGGATTTTTGCGCACAATTAATTATATTTACGTTTTCTTGCGG
>OHHY01001016.1_pt1 | contig 11191 bp, 10 predicted proteins | sample 1568101 | NCBI WGS metagenome assembly OHHY01 (sample SAMEA3879605, study PRJEB24766) | human gut metagenome | biome: human-associated habitat; feature: feces | place: USA | collected 1985/1987
TTCCAGCAGCTGCTCCACCAGCAGCGGGCCGGTCAGCAGCAGCAGTTCCTTTTGTGTGAACAGCGGCTTCCGCCCTCCAAAGAGCGGCTTTTTTGTTCCGCTCACCGCCTGATTTTCCATTGATATGCTCCTTTCCCCGTGCCGGGCCATCCCGCTCGGACACATACGCCCACCCCTTCGCAGGGCAGACTTCCCATTGAATGTATTCATCTTAGCACACGGACCGGTTCTTGTAAAGAACTGTCGCATTCTGCGTCTTTTTTGCCGCCGTTCCGGGCCGCACCGGCTCATTTTTATGCTTGTTCGTCAGTTTGCCGGGAACTTTCCGTAAAATTTGTGCGTTTCTACAAAAATGCGATTTCCCGCGTAATTTTGGGCAAAAATTTTAAAAAACCTCTTGCAATTTTTGTTCTGAAGTGGTATGTTGTATCCAACAAAAGCGAAACTTGGATACATCTTCACTTTGGAGCAGCAAATTCGGCTCCGCACACGCCTTTGTTTTTCACCTTGCTATTTTCTTCATTTACCTTCTTATCATTTACCCTGCCTGTCCCGTAAGGGACGAGAAAAGCGATGACCCACCTGCACGGGTCATCGCTTTTTCTTTTATTTATAAAGTCCGCAGCCCGGACGGCTTTCCCTTCCGTCCCCCATGGGCTGCTCTATCCACAACGGGTGCCGCTTGTGGTACGCCAGTTCCTCAGCCTCCTGCTTGGTCTTGTGGTGCAGCTTCATGGGCGCGAGGGTCAGGTTTTTCAGCACCGTGGTGGACTTGCCTGAACCGGACGGCCCGATGATCACCAGCTTTTCGCCCTCGGCGACCTCAAGATTGACGTCTTTCAGAACGTGCAGAGCGCACCGGAATGCAGGCTGTTCTCGCTTTCCCATCAGACCCGGTCTGCTTATTTTTTCCGGTACTCCCGCGGGGTCATGCCAAAATGCGCCTTGAACGCCCGATTAAAATAGGAAAGGTTTTCAAACCCGCACCGGGTGGCGATAGTCAGCACGGTCTCATCGGTGGTTTGCAGCGCTTCGGCGGCAGTGTTCAGCCGGTACTCATTCAGAAAGGAGATAAAGCTCTGCCCGGTCATCTGCCGGAACCAGCGCATAAAATGGCTGGCGCTGAAGGAGCAGACCCCGGCAGCATCCGCCACCCGGAGCGGCTCGGCATAATGTGCCGAAAGCCATTGCAGCACCGTTTTCAGCCGCTGGGTGTCGGCAGTTTCGGTGGGGAGACACTGCCTGCCCTGCGCAATGAGCAGGGCAAGAAAGCGCAGCAGCGCCCCTTTTACCAGCAGCTCGTAGCCGGGGCGCTTGGCGCGGTTGGCATCTTCCAGCTCCCGCAGGCAGGCGGCGGCTTGCAGATAGCACAAATCGTTCGGGGTCAGACGCACCGGCAGCGAAAGCCGCCCGCTTTGCAGCGGCAGCAGATACTTTTCGGCGCAAAGGTCCTCCGCGCCGCCCAGCAGCTCTGGTTCAAAGATGATATTTTCGTATTCCATGCGCTCTCCCTCTGCCTGCCGCAGCGCATGGAGCGTGCCCGGGGCAAAAAGGAAGATATCCCCCCGGTAGGCCGGGTAGGTCACAGCGCCCACCTGCACCAGCCCTGTGCCCTGCTTGACAAAGACCAGCTCCATGCTCTCGTGCCAGTGGAGTGCCACCTGCTGAAAATCCCCCGGAATGGTGCAGGGGTACAAATTGAACGGAAAGCGCACTGCACCGTGCTGTTTTGTCTCCTGCAAAGAAGCCTGATTTTGCATCGTCTCACCCCCTGATGATAGGATTGTACCATAGTTTGCACTATTTAGGCAAGATTTTGAAGGTTCTATGTGGTATATCTTGAAATACAGATGTCAAACCTGTTTTCCGTAAGGTGTATCTGAAAACAGAGAAACAGACTGAATTTTCGACTTTTCAGATACACCCTAACAAAGGAGGATGCTTTTATGAGCTTTACCGAAACGTTACAGAGTATTACCGGCAAGCTGCTGGCAGACTGCACCGACCAGGAGCTGTATCTGGCACTGCTGGAACTTGTGCGGCAGAAGAGCGCCGACCGCGTGCAGCCGGTCACCGGGCGCAAGCTGTACTATATTAGCGCCGAATTCCTTATTGGCAAGCTGCTGTCCAACAACCTCATCAATCTGGGGCTGTACGACGAAGCCCGGTCTGCGCTGGCTGCTGCCGGAAAGCGCCTTTCCGACATTGAAGAGGTAGAGCCGGAGCCTTCTCTGGGCAATGGCGGTCTGGGGCGTCTGGCTGCCTGCTTCCTCGACTCTCTGGCAACGCTGAACCTGCCCGGCGACGGCGTAGGTCTGCGGTACCATTTTGGTCTGTTCCATCAGTCCTTTGAGGACGGCGTGCAGAACGAAAAGCCCGACCCGTGGCTGACTGCCCACAGCTGGGCGGAAAAGACCGACACCACCTACCCGGTGGAGCTGGCGGGCAAGGAGTACACCGCCCGGCTGTACAAGCTGGCGGTCACCGGCTACGAGGGACGCACCAACACCCTGAACCTGTTCGATCTGGACACCATTGACGAGAGCATCGTCCATGACGGCATCGCCTTCGATAAGACCGCTATCGACAAGAACCTGACCCTCTTCCTCTACCCGGATGATTCCGACGAGGCCGGCCGCCGTCTGCGGGTATACCAGCAGTACCTGATGGTCTCTGCCGGTGCACAGCTCATTCTGGCCGAGTGCGCCGCCCGGGGCTGCAACTACCATGATCTGGCAGACTACGCCGCCATCCAGATCAACGACACCCACCCCAGCATGGTCATCCCGGAGCTGATCCGCCTGCTGGGCGCGCGCGGCATTGAGTTCGAGGAAGCGGTGGAGATCGTTACCAAGACCTGCGCCTACACCAACCACACCATTCTGGCCGAAGCACTGGAAAAGTGGCCGCGCACCTATCTGGACGCCGTGGTGCCCCAGCTGATGCCCATCATCGAAAAGCTGGATGCACTGGCACGCACCCGCACCGAGGACGAGAGCCTTGCCATCATCGACAAGGACGACCGGGTACACATGGCACACATGGACATCCACTTCACCCACTCCACCAACGGCGTGGCGGCGCTGCATACCGAGATCCTGAAAAACTCTGAGCTGCACGGCTTCTACGAGCTGTACCCGGAAAAGTTCAACAACAAGACCAACGGTATCACCTTCCGCCGTTGGCTGCTGGAGTGCGACCCGCGCCTGACTGCCACGCTGGAAAAGCACATCGGCTCCGGCTTCCGCAAGGATGCCGCCGAACTGGAAAAACTGCTGGCCTTTGCCGACGACGAGACGGTGCTGAATGAGTTGACCGCCGTGAAAAAGGCCAACAAGGAAGCGCTGGCAGATTGGTTGCTGCACACCCAGAAGGTGCGCGTGAACACCGATGCCGTGTTCGATATCCAGTCCAAGCGCCTGCACGAGTATAAGCGCCAGCAGCTGAATCTGCTGTATCTCATTCATCAGTACTACGAGATCAAGGCAGGACATCTGCCCGCCGCTCCGCTGGTGAGCATCTTTGGCGCAAAAGCCGCTCCCGCCTACACCATTGCAAAAGACATCATCCATGCGCTGCTGACCCTCTCCAAGGTCATTGCCGCAGACCCGGAGGTGTCCAAGTGGCTGCAGGTGGTGTTCGTGGAAAACTACAACGTCACCGCCGCCGAAAAGCTGATCCCTGCCTGCGACCTTTCCGAGCAGATCAGCCTTGCCTCCAAGGAAGCCTCCGGCACCGGCAACATGAAGTTTATGTTGAACGGCGCGTTGACGCTGGGCACCATGGACGGTGCCAACGTGGAGATCAGCCAGCAGGTGGGGGAAGAGAACATCTATATCTTCGGCCAGACCTCCGATCAGGTCATCCACCGCTACGCCGTGGGCGATTACGACCCAGCCCAGTGGGTGGAGGGCGATGCCAACATCCGCCGCGCCATCAGCTTCCTGACCGGGCCGGAGATGCTGGCCGCCGGCCATGCCGAAAACCTGACCCGCCTGCATGATGAGCTGATCCACAAGGACTGGTTCCAGACCCTGCCGGACTTCAACGCCTACGTTGTGCGCAAGGGACAGGCCCTCAGCGATTACGCCTGCGACCCCACGGGCTGGCGGCGTAAGTGTCTGGTGAACATTGCCAAGGCGGGTATGTTCTCCTCTGACCGCACCATTGCCGAGTACGACCGCGATATCTGGCATCTGGGTAAATAATCTTTTTTATCGCAAGACAAAAAATTAGCGCAACATTCAAACAGCATATTTGCGATAAAAAGTTGAATTGCTATAAGCCCCTGCGCAAAGAAAAACAGGAACCGGCACACATTGCATTTGGTGCACCGGTTCCTGCTTTATTTCTTATCATGCAAGATGGAACAGATCGATCAGCACGACCATGGCAAGGCCATAGTAGACCACAACCGCCACCAGATCGTTGATCGTGGTGATCAGCGGGCCGGAGGCAACCGCCGGGTCGATATGGATCTTGTGGAACAGCATCGGGATCAGCGTGCCCACCAGACTGGAAATGACCATGGACACGATCAGCGACAGCCCGACGCAGCCGGACAGCAAAAACGCCGAGGTCCAGACATAGCCCTTGAAAAAGTGGATGTAGCAGCCCAGAAAACCCAAAGCCATCACGGCCAGAATTGCACCGTTCAACAGACCCACGCGGGTCTCCTTCCAGAGCAGCTGCAGCTTTTTGGAAAGGGTCAGGTTTTCATCCACCAGCACACGGATGGTCACTGCCAGCGACTGGGTGCCAACGTTACCGGCCATATCCAGCACCATGGACTGGAAGCAGATGACCACCGGCAGCACCGCCACCACTGATTCAAACGCGCCGACGACCGAGGAGACCAGCATCCCGAGGAACAGCAAAGCGATCAGCCACGGGAGACGCTTTTTCACGCTTTCAAAAACGCTTTCGTTCAGATCCTCCTCGCCGGTCAGACCGCCCAGCTTTGCGTAATCATCGCCCATCTCATCATCGACCAGCTCGACCACATCGGACGATGTGATGATGCCCACCAGCTTGCCGGCATCGTTCAGCACCGGCAGGCTGCGCTCCGCGTAGTCCACGATGCGGTCGATACAATCGCTGATCTGCTCCCGGTCTGTGACGTAGGGATAAGAGCGGACGATCAGGCTTTCCAGACTTTCCTCTGCACGTGCAATGATGAGGTCTTTCAGGTCGATTGCACCATAGAAGTGCTCGTTTTCGTCCACCACATACAGCGTGGAGATGTTATCGTTTTCTCCGGCCTGTTTCACCAGCTCGCTCATCGCCTGCCGGATGGTCATATCGTTTTTGATGGAGATGTAGTTGGTGGTCATTCTGCTGCCGATCTCATCCTCGTCATACGAGAGCAGCATCTTCACATCTTCAACCGAGTCTTTGTCCAGCTTGTTGACGATCTCGTTCTTATCGGTATCGTCAAGGTCTTCCAGCGCGTCCACCGCATCGTCCGAGTCCATGTTGGAAATGACCTTTGCAGCTTCATGGCTGGGCAGCTCTTTCAGGTACGGCTCGGCGTCGTCCAGATAAGTAAAGATCTCGGCAACGGTATCCACGCCCAGAATGGAATAGAGCGATTGACGTTCGGCGGGGGTCAGTGACTCCAACGCATCCGCCAGATCCTTTTCATGGTAATCAGACAGTTTTTCGGCCAGCTCTGCCTTGGGCAGACCGCTGTGAATGATGCTCAGAATTTCCTGCACATAATTCTTCTGCATGGTAGTTCCTCCTGATTCCGCGAGCTTGACAAATCAAAATTCATCGCTCCGCTTGAAATTTTGCACTTCATCATAGCACATCCGGTATGCGGCGGCAACCCTGCCAGCGTGAATTTTTTGTAAAATATCGGTACAATTCAACACACTTCTTTTTGTGCTCATAACTGTATCGCATAAAAATACCCCCATACTGGGTGTCCAGTATTGGGGGTACATATCAAAGCCACTGCCTTTCTCTTTTTATTTTCATTACCGCCCACGGCCACCGCCGCCGCCGTGGCTGGAACCGCCGCCCATGCCGCCGAAGCCGCCGCCAAAGCTGCCGCCGCCGAAACCGCCGCGCCCGGCACCACCCCCGAAGGAGCCGCCGCCCATGCCGCCAAAGCCGCCGCCGCGCGGAGGCCGGGGTCCACGGGAGCCACCGTAGTAGCCGCCCGGCGGGGGCGGCGGCGGGCCGCGGCGGCCACGTCGTCTGTAAGGAGGACGGGGTCCGCCGAAGCACCACAGCCAGCCGCAGGGGCTGGCAAAAACATAGGCCATTGACCGGATGATGACGATAAGCAGAACAGCGCCGACCACAAGGGTCAAGATGTCGGTCAGGGTGCTGCCGCCGCTGCTCTGGCTGCCCTGATACCCGGGCTGCACGGTGCTGCCGTTGCCGGTGCTGCCGGAAAGGCTGACGCCGTAGATATCCGCGATGGTGTTTGCCACGTTGCGGGCACAGGTAGTCACTGCGCCGTCATAATCCTTTGCGGCGAACTGATCTTCCATGGTCTGGGCGATGGCGCTGGACTGCTTTGCCAGCGTGGTGTTGCGGAAACCATCGCCGTAGGTCAGGTAGTAGTCGCCGTCCGCGTACTGCGCCGATTCCATTACCAACAAAATCAGCACGCCGTTATTCTGGGAGGACGAACCGATGCCCCAAGCGTTGAAAGCCTGTGTGGCGTAATCCTCTGTGGAATCATTGCCCGTATATTCTACAGTCAGTACACCGATCTGTGCGCCGCTGCAGCTGGATTCCAGCTGGGCGTTCAGTTCGGTGATGGTCTGCACGGTGCTGCTGCTCAGCACACCGGCATCGTCCACCACACACTCGTCCTTGGGCAGGCTGGGCAGCTGGGCAGCAAAGGCCACCGGGCACAGCACCGCCGCACTGACCACCACGGCCAGCACCAGTGCGCTGATGCGTTTTGCAAAGTTTTTCATGCGAATGGCTCAACCTCCTTTACGCCGGACAAAGCTCCCAGCACACTGGCCGGGAAGCCGCCGACATCCTTCTGATATTCATACACCGCCGTATTGTACTGCAAGGTGCCGATGATGGTGGCTGCACTGTTGAACTGGCCGTACTGCCCCTGCACCGCGCCCATCTTCATGGGGTCGGCGGCCTGCTCCTGTAATTTTGCATACAGCTGGTCGATGGCAGTGCCCAGTGCCTGATCGGCCTGATACAGCGCGTGCATCGTGCTGCCCTGATAATAGGGCAGCGAGGTCAGCGACTGGCTTTTGCCGCCGTTCTGCACCGCTTGCAGACAAGCGGAAAAATCGTTCAGCGCCGTCTGTGCGGCCAGCACCTCGGCGCTGTCTGCGCCAAGGGTATTGGATGCGGTGGTGAGGATATTTGCGGCCGTGTTCTCCCGGGTGGTCAGTTCCTCGCTCAGGTTATAGCCGTTGTCGGCGGCGACCCCTGCGGTGAACCACTGGCGGGCGGTGTTATACTTGCCGCGCAGCTTGGCGCTGCCAAAGCCCAAAAAGGCCGCCAGCATCACCACTACGCTCAAAGCCAGCGCCGCCGCCCGGGTGGAAAGCGCAGCGGGCAGCTTTGCTTCCAGTGCGGTCAGCTTCTGCTGGCGGGGGGTCAGCTTTACGGTCTGCTCCGGTTTTGCCTTTTCGCGGTAGCTGCCCGCGTCAAAGCCGCCGGGAGCGGTTTGTTTGTTGTTCTGAGAAAAATCAGCGTTTGCCATTTCAGCTCCGGATCTCCATCATTTTGGTTTTCAGCTCGTCCTCGATGCGGGTCAGCTCCTGCTCGGCGGCGGCACGCTTTGCGCGTCCCTCGCTCTGGATCTTGTTCAGCTCGTCCAGCGTCTCGATCAGGCTCTTGTTGGTCTGCTGCAGGGTCTCGATATCCACGATGCCGCGCTGGCTCTCCTTGGCGGTCTCGATGGTGCCCATCTTCAGCGCCTCGGCGTTCTTCTTCAGCAGGTCGTTGGTCATGTTGGTCACGGCACGCTCGGCCTGCATGGCCTGCTGGCTGTGTGCCAGACCCAGTGCCAGCACCATCTGGTTCTTCCACAGCGGGATGGTGTTCACGATGGTGGACTGGATCTTTTCCGCCATCATGGTGTTGTTGTTTTGCAGCAGACGGATCTGGGGGCCCATCTGCAAACTGATGTTGCGGGTCAGTTCCAGATCATACAGCTTTTTCTCAAAACGCTCGCACTGGTCGGCAAGGTCGCGGGCAGCCTGTGCGTCCTCCGGCAGGCCGGATGCTTTGGCCTTGTCCATGGCCTGCTGCAATTCGTTGGCACGCACATCTGCCAGCTTTTTCTTGCCGGCAAGGATATACATACTCAGCTCCTTGAAGTAGGCCATGTTCAACTCGTACATCTTATCCAGCATGGCGATATCCTTGAGCAGCTGCACCTGATGGGCTTCCAGCATGGACTGGATCTTTTCCACGTTAGTCTCGGTCTTGTCGTACTTGGTCTTGAGGGCATCCAGCTGGCTGGTTTTCTTCTTGAAGAAGCCCATGATGCCCTTCTGCTGTTCCTCGTTGGCGTCAAAACTCTTCAGCTCGCCGATGAGGTCGGTGATCATATCGCCCACCTCGCCCAGATCCTTGGTGGACACCTTGGAAAGAGCGGCTTCAGAAAAATCGCCGATCTTCTTCTGGCAGGCAGAGCCGTACTGCAGCACCTGCTGGCTGTTGGTGATGTCGATCTTCTGGGCAAACTGATCCACCATAGCCTGCTCCTCGGGGGTCAGGCTTACCTGTGCTTCCGGGGCAGGGGCAGCGGCGGGCTTTTCCTCCTGCGGCACAGCAGCGGGGGTGGGGTCCAGCGTCAGGGTGGGCACTGCGGGGGCATCCAGATCAAAGTTCAGGGTATTGTCAGCCATAAGTGATTCCTTCCTTTCAAAATCCCGAGGGGATATTCTGATTTTACTTGCTCAGACCCTGCCCTTTCAGCATATTCTGCAAAACGGTCAGGTCTGCGGACAGGTCCATGCTCTCTGCCGCGTACAGGGCATCCAGCTGGTTTTCAAAAGCCGTGGCAATGGAGGCGGCGTTGTGCTCCACCTCGGCGCGGATGGCGGCGGCGTTCTCGCCCCGCACACCCTGCTTTGCAAGCTTTGCGTACTGCTGCAAAACGTTTACGGCGTCCGGCAGATAGTAGTTGGCAAACCGGCGCACCTGCTTTGCCTTGGCGGGGTTTGCTTCCACGGTTTCCACGATGGAGCGTCCGGCCTTTTCCATGCGGGTCATAGCGGCGGACAGCTGCGGGTCGGGCAAAGCCTCGTTCAGCGCGTGCAGAGTGTCCAGCTTCTGCTGGATATCGGTCAGCATCTGATCCACATCCTCCACACCGGTGTGGAAGGGTACTTCCCGCTCCACCACCCGGGGCGGGCAGGTCTTTTGTGCCACGCCAAAGGCCACGGCGGCACCGCCCAGCGCCACCAGCAGCGCCCATAATTTATACATCGGCAGCACTGCGCACAGCACCACGAACACCAGCGCCATGGCGTAAAAAGGCAGCACGCTGGGCTTTTGGGTGCGGATGATCTTGCTCATGGTCATTTCTCCTTGTCCGGGGCAGTGCGCCCCTTATGATATCCATAATACAACGTCCGCAAAAAAACGCAAGTATCCCGCAAAAGAATTTACAGCCTTGTCATCATTTTACGATCCAGTCCGCCAGCGCAGCGCCCCAAAGCTCCTCCAGCCGGGCGGGGCTGCAGGCGGCGTTGGCGGGGCTTGTACTGGGCAGACGGACAGCCGGGATGCCGGTAAGCGGCTGCTGATATTTTGTATAGATACGGTAGGCTGTGGCACCGTTGCAGAACACCGCCCGGATGGGCGCCTTGCGCAGCAGCCCGGCGATATCGTTGGGCACCACATCCCGGATAGAAGCATCCGACGCGCCGGTGATAGTGCAGCTTTCCAGCGTATCCCACAGTGCCAGCCCGTGGCGCAAAAGCAGCTGCTTTTTGGCGGCGATATCCTCCCGCGCGGGCAGCGGCTCCCCGGTCAGCGCCGCCAGCAGCGGCCAGAACCGATTTTGCGGATGACCGTAGTAAAAGGCCATCTCCCGGCTTTTGGGGCTGGGCCATGTGCCCAAGATCAGTGCCCGGCTGCGGTCATCGTATACCGGCGCAAAGCTCATAAGCTGCCGCCTGCGCTTTCAATATTGCCCCATGCAGAGCCAAAGTCTTTGCCGGAGGGCTCCGCACGGGGGCCGTCGAACCACAGCTCCTCGATCAGCGCCGCCACGCCGTCCTCCCGCACGTCCCCGATGATCCGGTCGGCAGCGGCCTTGGCGTCCGGGGTGCCGTTTGCCATGCAGGCGCTCAGGCCCGCGACTTTCAGCATCCCCACATCGTTGGCAGAATCGCCCACAGCCACAGCATCCGCCAGCGTAAGCCCCATCTGTGCACACAGGTCGGCAAGCCCTACGCCCTTATCCATGCCGCCGCGCACGATATCGTAGTAGCAGTAGCCGTCCGCGTTCTGCGCGCCCGTCTGCATCCAGTGCAGACCAAGGTAGCCGTATTTTTCGTGGAAGCGCTCCACCTCCTGCGGCGGCATGGCGGCAAAGGCGGCGTGGGGCATATCCAAAAGATGCCTGTCCTGATCCTCGCCGTCCACGCAGTCCAGCCCGGGGCTGTTCATCATCTGATATCCGGTGTGCAGATACTCGTACTCGCAGTAGGCGTAATAGGCATCCCGGAAGTTGAATTGCAGCGGGTAGTTATAATCCTCGCAAAAATCCACCAGCACATACATCTCCTCGCTGGTAAGCGGATGCTCGGCTATTACGTTGCCCTGCCTGTCCACCACGCAGGCACCGTTGCAGGTGATGGCGTAGTCGAACCGGATGCCGCCCAGCTGGTTTTTGTCCCGGATGCCGGGGTAGGAGCGGCCGGTGCTGAGCACGAATTTGCCCCCGGCAGCCTGCAGCTTTTTTACCGCCTTTACCACCGCCGGGCGGGGCTTTGCTTCGCCAAAGGGCATCAGCGTGTTGTCGTAATCGCTTGCCAGAATCTTATATTGCATGGTCATCTCTCCTGTGTGCATCGTTTTCTCCCAGTATAACACATTTCAAAGTCCAGCGGGAGAGGGGGAATATTAAAAATGCCCTCCGCTTGCGCTCTGGGCAAATATAGCGGAAACTTCTTTTGATATAGAGCGTTTGTCGCGCTCTGCGGAGCGCTCCAAACGCATTTTTCACGGAAAGGGTCGT
>OHHY01001018.1_pt1 | contig 11184 bp, 8 predicted proteins | sample 1568101 | NCBI WGS metagenome assembly OHHY01 (sample SAMEA3879605, study PRJEB24766) | human gut metagenome | biome: human-associated habitat; feature: feces | place: USA | collected 1985/1987
GCAAATATGCTGGAGAACTTCCTGAAAAAGGCCTGCGGCAACAGCATGTTCTCCCGCCCCCGCGTGGTCATCTGCATCCCGTCGGGCGTCACCGAGGTGGAGCGCCGCGCTGTGCGTGAGGCCGCGCTGAAGGCCGGCGCCCGTCAGGTGTCGGTCATCGAGGAGCCCATGGCCGCTGCCATCGGTGCGGGCCTGCCCATCAGCGAGCCCACCGGCAGCATGATCGTGGACATCGGCGGCGGCACGGCCGAGATCGCCGTCATCTCTCTGGGCGGCATCGTGGCCTCCCGCAGCGTCCGGATGGCCGGCGATATGTTCGACCAGGCCATCATCGCCTTCATCAAGCGCAAGTATAACCTCCTCATCGGTGAGCGCACCGCCGAGCAGATCAAGATCGAGATCGGCTCTGCCTACCCGATGGACCCCGAGATGACCCTCGAGATCAAGGGCCGCAACCTCGTGGACGGCCTGCCCAAGAACGTCGTCGTCCACTCGGAGGATGTCCGTGAGGCGCTGCTGGAGTGCCTGGTCAAGATCACCAGCGCCATCAAGGAGACTCTGGAGCGCACCCCGCCCGAGCTGAGCGCCGACATCATCGACCACGGCATCACCCTGACCGGCGGCGGCGCACTGCTGCGCGGCCTTGACAAGCTCATTGAGAGCGAGACCGGCATCGATGTCCATGTGGCTGAGGACCCGCTGGACTGCGTGGCCAAGGGTGCCGGTGCTGTGCTGGACCATGTGGATGTCCTGCACGACGTTCTGGATACCGACGGCGGTCATATGTAAGCCTCGGCTGTGCCATTTGCGGCGGTACGCTGAGGGAGGACCTTTGCGCTGCTGCGCCGCAGAAGATGAGTTTTGAGCGCGGATGGCACGGCTGTCCGCGCTTTTTTGCAGATTCGGGAGGAACCCGCCTTGAAGGATTTTTTTGACACATGGAAATTTAAGATACTCATTGCCATCGCGGTCTTCCTCGTGGGCATCATGGCCTATGCAGGCGCGAACGGACGCCTGACCGCCGCCCCGCAGGAGCTGCTGAGCGTGGCCGTGGCCCCGTTCCAGCGGGCAGCAGCGGCGGTGAGCAGCGGCGTGGCCTCCCTGTGGGAGAACTACGCCAACATCGACGCCATTCTGGAAGAAAACCAGCAGCTCAGCGAGGAAAACGCCTCTCTGCGCTCCCAGATGGTGGACTACGACAAGCTCAAGGCCGAGAACGAAGCCTACAAGGCACTGGCCAACATCCAGGAGCAGCACCCGGAGATGAGCTACACGTCCTCTTTCGTCATTGGCCGCGACCCGCTGGACTCCTTCTGGGGCTTCACGCTGGACAGAGGCACACTGGACGGTGTGGCCGTCAACGACGCCGTCATCAGCGACGAGGGCTATCTGCTGGGCGTGGTGCGGGAAGCCGACCTCACCAGCTGCAAGATCATGACCATCCTGCACCCCAGCTTCAATGCGGCGGGCGTGGTCTCCCGCACCCGGGAAAACGGCATCCTGAACGGCAACACCACCTATGCGCCGGACGGCCTGTGCACCCTGACCAATCTGGAGCGCAGCACCGAGACCCGTGCGGGCGATCAGGTCATCACCACCGGTCTGGGCGGGGTGTTCCCGCCGGATCTTCTGGTGGGTACGGTGCAGGATGTGGTGCCGGAAGCCAGCGGCAAATCCTCCATTGCGGTGGTGCGCCCCGGTGCCGACCCCCGCACCGCCAAGCACGTTTTTATCATTACTGCGTACTAAGGAGGGCACACTGCTATGGAATCTCGCCGCAAGCGCAGCCGCAGCCAGCTGCTGAAGTGGGGCTGCTATGTGCTGGCGCTGTTTGTGTGCGCCGCGTTGCAGACCACGCCCGGGCTTTTTCAGCTGGGGCAGGCAAAGCCGCTGCTGGTGCTGCCGCTGTGTTTGGCGGTGGCAGTATTTGAAGGGGAGTTCGCCGGGGCGCTGCTGGGCACGGTGGGCGGCCTTTTGTGGGACTACGCCGCCGGGCGCACGGTGGGTATGCTGGCGCTGGAACTGCTGCTGCTCTGCTTTGGGGTATCGGTGCTGGTGCAGCTGTATCTGCAGGTGAACCCCGGCAACTTTGCCGCCGTAAATACTATGACGGCGCTGCTGGTGCTCTCGCTGGACTGGCTGTTTTTCTATTATATGCCGGGCTATGCCGGCGCTGCGCTGCGGTACATTGCCTTTGTACTGCCCAGTGCAGTGCTGACCCTCCCGGCGGCGCTGCTGGCCTTCTGGCTGGTGCAGCGCATCCATGACGGGTTCAGGATCGACAACGGTGTGGTCTAACCCGTAAAAGGAGAACCAGATGAACGAAAATGAACGCAAGGTCGTGGTGCAGCGGATGCTGCTGCTCATCGCAGTGGCCTGCATCATCATGGGGCTGTACACCTTCCGGCTGATCTTTCTGCAGCTGGTCAACGGGGATAGCTTCAAGGCAAAAGCCACCAACACCACGGATTATAAGTTCACGGTCACCGCCGCGCGCGGCAATATCGTGGACAGCACCGGCAAGCGCATCGCCACCACCAGCACCGGCTATAATGTGGTGCTGAACAAGCTGCAGATGGGGGATCAGGATCTGGACACCATGCTGCAGCAGATCGTGGAACTTTTGCGCAAGAACGATGAAAAATGGCTGGACACCCTGCTCATCAGCGAGCCGGATGCCGCCGGGAACTATACCTTTACGGACAGCGCCGACAGCACCAGCGACCAGAAAACGCTGGCTGACATGAAGGAGACGCTGGGCTTGCAGCAGTACGCCACCGCCAACGATGTGATGGAGATGCTGGTGGAGAAAAACCATCTGGAAAGCTTCTCCCTGCCGTGGCAGCGGGTGCTGGCGGGCATCCATTACGAGATGGACCGGCAGGCCTTTTCCAACGTGAACAACTTTGTCATGGCGGAAAACGTCAGTCAGGTGACGGTGGCTACCATCAAGGAGCACTCTCTCACGCTACCGGGCGTGGAGATCGTGGAGACCAGCACCCGCAGCTACGAGCAGGGAGATATCCTCCCCGCCGTGCTGGGGCGTGTGGGCAAGATCACCGCCGAAAAGTGGAAGGTGACCGACGAAAACGGTCAGGTGACCTATCCGCTCAAGGAAAAAGGCTATAACATGAACGATGTGATCGGCATCTCAGGCCTTGAATCCGTGTACGAGGACGAGCTGCGCGGCAAGGACGGCGTGGAGACCATCACCCGCAATTCGGACGGCGTGATCGTGGACACCAAGATCACCACCGTGCCGGAGCCGGGGCATACCGTGCAGCTGACCATCAACAGCGACTTTCAGCGGGCGGTGGACAAGGCCCTTGCCAACAATATCGACATGATCAACCGGGTGTACAACACCGGCGATATGAAAGCTGCCGCCGGCGCTGCGGTGGTGCTGGACGTAAAGGACGGCAGCGTGCTGGCGGCTGCAAACTACCCCAGCTTTGACCAGAATCTGTACGCCACCAACTATTCCGAGTACAGCGCCGACCCCAGCCTGCCCCTGTTCAACCGGGCGCTGCAGGGCCTGTACACCCCCGGCTCCACCTTTAAGCCTGCGGTGGCGGTGGCAGCGCTGGACAGCGGCCTGATCAACCAGTACTCCACCGTCAACTGCACCGGCGTGTACACCTATTATAAGGACTACCACCCCCGCTGCACCCGCCACGGCCACAGCGGCAACATTGACGTGGTCACTGCCATCAAGTGGAGCTGCAACATCTTCTTCTACGACGTGGGCCGCCGCCTGACCAGTGACGTCTACGATGCCTACGCCTACAAGCTGGGTCTTGGGCAGCGCACCGGCGTGGAGGTAAACGAGGCCGTGGGACGTCTGACCAAAAAGACAGACAAAAACTACACCTCATCGCTGGATATTCAGGCCGCCATCGGGCAGGGCAACACGGTAGTAAGCCCCATCCAGCTGGCTACCTACGCCGCCACGCTGGCCAACAACGGCGTGCGCTACCGCACCCATTTTGTCAAGGCCATTCTGGATACCAACACCGGCGAGGTGCTCAGCGAGACCCAGCCGGAGGTGATGGATGTCATCGAGGGCAACGGCAACACCTTTGCGCTGGTGCGGCAGGGCATGACACTGGTGCCCAGCACCATCAGCGGCAAGATCTCCAGCTATCCCATTGCCATCGCCTGCAAGACCGGTACCCCCCAGCGCAGCGAGACCTACGCTTCGGGCAAGCACTACCTGAACGCCATGATGATCGCCTATCTCCCGGCAGACGACCCGGAGATCGCCATTGGCATTACGGTGGAGTACGGCGGCTACGGTGCCCGTACCGGTGATCTGGTGGTGGATATCGCCAACGCCTATTTTGCCATGAAGGACGGCACGCTGGAGGTTGACCCCTATGTAGACCCGCGTACCGTGGTGCAGGAGGACGCCGCAGCGGCAGATACCGCCGCCCAGACTGCCCCGGATGCTGCGAATGATGCACAGACCGATGCAGCCGCCGCAGAACCGCAGCAGACGACCGCGCCCGTAGGGGTGACAGAGGAAGAAAACAACGATGCAATGCTTGCGCAGTAAGGCGCAGCTGCGTGCAAAGTGCTGAACTTGAACGAAAATTTGAATATTGTGTCCAAAAACCTGTTGTAAATGAGTTGCGTTTGTGATATCATGTATAACAAAGGAAATTTATCAAGCGTTTTATATACAAATGTTTCAATAGAGGAGAGATCTACAGATGACGATTGCCCTGATCGCGCATGACTCCAAAAAGGAGCTGATGGTTCAGTTCTGCACGGCGTACTGCCGTATTCTGAGCCAGCATAAATTGGTGGCGACCGGCACTACCGGCAAACTGATTTCCGAGGCCACCGGCCTGCAGGTACAGCGTTTTCTGGCCGGTGTGCAGGGCGGCGACCAGCAGATCGCGTCCCGCATTGCCTGCAACGAGATCGACCTGCTGCTGTTCTTCCGCGACCCCATCAATGCCAAGCCCAGCGAGCCGAATGAGATGACCCTGCTGCGCTTGTGCGATGTGCACAACATCCCCATGGCCACCAACATCGCCACCGCCGAGGTGCTGATCCACGGCTTGGAGCGCGGAGATCTGGACTGGCGCGATATCGTGCACCCGCAGAACTAAAGTATGCAAAAAAGAAGCGCTGCATCGTATAGATGCGGCGCTTCTTTTTTGTGTGGAAAGCGGTTGGATCAGACAGTTCCGTTCACCTTAAAATCCTGTGCCATCTCCTGCACATCGGCGGCGGTAAACTCGCCCAAGGGCAGCAGCAGACGGGCAAGGGTGTCCTGCGGCAGCGCTGCCAGTGTGGCACTCTCGTCCAGTGCGGCATCCACGGCGGGGCAGACGGTGTGCACACCGTCGCTGCCCAGCTCTACCCGAGCGTGATGCCCGGTGGCAACGTACTGGATGCCCAGCTTGTCGGCAGCGGTCAGCAGGGCGGCAAAACGTGCATCGTTGCCGCTGCCCAGTACCTCGGCGGGCTGGTCTGCCAGTGCTTCTGCCTTCAGTACGATGCACTCGATGCCAAGAGCCTCGGCAGCCTGCCGTGCGGCTGCTGCCCAAGCGCTCTGGTCAGCGGCCAGCTGTACTACAGCCCCGGCCACGCCAAAGCCCTGCTGCTGCAAAATGCGCACAACAACGCCGCAGTCCACAGTGCCGTCCATGCTGACAAGTACCTTGTCCTGTGTTTCGTAGGTGTCGAACCCGTTGCCGGGCAAAAATGCGTCGCTCATGTTCCTTGCCTCCCGCCATGTGCTTTGCTTTGTGCTACGGCCAGCTGGTCGCAGCGTTCGTTTTCCGGGTGGCCTGCGTGGCCTTTTACCCAGACGTAGGTGATCTTGTGCCGTGCTTCCTGCTCCAGCGCCTGTGCCCATAAGTCCGGGTTCAGGGCAGGGGAGCCGTCGGCTTTTTTCCAGCCCCGGCGCTTCCAGCCCTTGGCCCAGCCCTTTTCCAGCCCGTTGATGACATACTGGCTGTCAGAGCACAGCCGCACCTCACAGGGCTCCTTGAGCTGGCGCAGCGCCTCGATAAAGGCCGTCAGCTCCATGCGGTTGTTGGTGGTGCTGGCGTCGCCGCCGCTCAGTTCCTTTTCGTACACTTTGCCGTCAAAGCGGTAGCGCAGCACCGCACCCCAGCCGCCCGGGCCGGGGTTGCCGCTGCAAGCGCCATCTGTGTACACCTCTACCTGTTTCATGGGGTTCTCCTTATAGAATAGAATACCTTTATTTAGCGCTATTTTGCCCGGGATGTCAAGAGCTAATGTATACGTCGGCCCAGTTTTGCCAAACCTTGGAATTGACAAAACCGGTGCGAGATACTATACTTAGCGTAACAAAATGCGTATAGGGGTGCACCAAAGGTGTGCGCCCGGCTGTTCCGGCAGAAACGCCACGGTCGCATCGAACAGATGGACTTACCTGGCCAAGAACCTCTTGCGGAACCAACAGCGCTGCTGCAAAAAGCACGCTGAACGATAAATTCTATACGATGCATCAACCGGAAGCCGATGCAGTTTCAGGTGCTTCCCCTGTGCAAGGTGCGGCTGCTCTCCCCGGTGGGGGCGCGGCCTGACCTGCAATTGAATCTGGAGGTAAAGAATGGCTCAAGCAAAAGAAAATAACCCCGCATCCCGCGCAAAAGCTCCGGCAGCGCCCAAGGCAGCCGCCGCAAACGGCACTGCTCCCGCAGGGGAAAAGCGCACCCGTCCCACCACCCGCCGCCCCTACTATAACCGCCGCCCGCGCCGTGCGCAGCAGCCCAAGGAGGCAGCGACTCCCATCCATATCTACCCGCTGGGCGGTCTGGGCGAGGTCGGCAAGAACATGACCGTCTACGAGTGCAACGGCGATATGATCATTGTGGACTGCGGTCTGGTGTTCCCGGACAGCGAGATGTTCGGCGTGGACATGGTCATCCCGGACTTCACCTTTGTGGTGCAGAACAAGGATAAGATCAAGGGTCTGCTCATCACCCACGGCCACGAGGACCACATTGGCAGCATTCCCTATCTGCTGCAAAAGTTCAGCCTGCCGGTGTACGGCACCCGCCTGACCTGCGGCCTGATCAAAAACAAGCTGGAGGAGTTCGGCCTTGCCGGTAAGACCAAGTTTGTGGAGATCGTGCCCCGGCAGAAGATCAAGCTGGGCTGCTTTACCGTGGAGCCCATCCATGTCAACCACTCCATCCCCGATTCCGTGGCCTTTGCCATTGACAGCCCCGCCGGAACGATCATCCAGACCGGCGACTTCAAGATCGATTACACCCCGCTGGCCTGCGGCGTGACCGACCTGTCCACCCTGTCCGAGTACGGGCAGCGCGGTGTGCTGGCCTTGCTGAGCGACTCCACCAACGCGGAGCGCCCGGGCTTTACCGCCACCGAGCAGAAGGTGGCTGCCGGTGTGCGCAGCCTGTTTGCCCGCGCCCGCAATAAGCGCATCATCATTGCGACCTTTGCGTCCAACATCTACCGCGTGCAGCAGATCATTGATCTGGCTGTGGAGGATGGCCGCAAGGTGGCCTTCAGCGGACGCAGCATGGTCAACAACACCGCCATGGCGCAGGAGCTGGGCTATATGCACATCCCGGAGGGGACTCTGATCAGTGTGGACGAGCTGAACCAGTACCCGCCGGAGCAGGTGGTGCTGGTGACCACCGGCAGTCAGGGCGAGCCCCTGAGCGCGCTGAGCCGTATGGCCTCCTGCAGCCACCGTCAGGTGCGTGTGGGCCCCGGCGACTTCATCATCATCTCCGCCAACCCCATCCCCGGCAACGAAAAGAGCGTGACCAAGATCGTCAACGGTCTGCTGCTGCTGGGCGCAGAGGTCATCTACGAGAGTATGTATGATGTGCACGTTTCTGGCCACGCCTGTCAGGAGGAGCAGAAGCTGATGCTCACCCTGACCAAACCCAAGTATTTCCTGCCTGTGCACGGCGAGTATAAGCAGCTGAAAAAGCACGCCCTCACCGCTGCAAGTCTGGGCATCCCCACCAGCAATATCCTCATTGCAGAAAACGGCTCCAACGTTATCCTCTCGCAGGACGAGATGAAGCTGGGTGAGCCGGTGACCGCCGGTGCCGTCATGGTGGACGGCCTTGGCGTGGGCGATGTGGGCAATGTGGTGCTGCGGGACCGCAAGCACCTCTCTGAGGATGGCCTTGTCATCATCGTGGCTACCGTGGACAGCAAGACCGGCAAGGTGCTGGCCGGGCCGGATCTGGTAAGCCGGGGCTTCGTGTATGTGCGCGAGAACGAGAGCCTGATGGACGGTGCCCAGAGCATTGTGGAAAATGCGCTGGAGCGCTGTGTGGACGAGCACGTCCGGGACTGGAACAGCGTAAAGACCCGTGTGCGTGAGGCACTGAGCAGCTATATCTACCGGCGCACCAAGCGCAGCCCGATGATCCTGCCGATCCTGATGGAGGTCTGACCCGGGCGCACCGCAAGGCGGTGCAGCGTCTGAGGAGGCAAAAAACCAATGAAACGTAAACCAAGATGGACACTGGAAATGCTCACGGCCAGTCTGGCGGTGCTGTGCGGCCTTTTGCTGCTGGCACTGCTGGTGCAGCGCCCCATGGCATGGCCGCTGCTGGCTGTGCTGGTGGTGCTGTGGGGCATAGGGGCAACCCTGTTCCGCTGCAAGCTGCGCAGCTGGGTGGTGCGCTGGACAAGCGGCACCACCTTTGAAAAATCCAAGGTGCAGTTCAGTCTGGAGCCCCTTTCCCAGCCTGCGGCGCTGCTTTCCGGCGAGACGGTGCTGTGGTACAACAGCCAGTTCCGCACCCGTCTGCTGGGCGGGCAGGATGTGCTGGCCAGCCGGGTGCAGAAGCTGCTGCCCGGGCTAGATCTGCAATTGTGCCGCAAGCGCGAGGGGCAGCTGCTGACCCTTGCCGACGGCTACTGGAGCGTGCACAGTTCCACCGTGCCCGGCGAAGCCGAAAGCATGACCCTGCTGGTGCTGAACGAGGAGACCGAGCTGCGCCGCATCGAGGCAGAGTACAAGGCCAGCCGTCCGGGGTATCTTGCCTTTCAGCTGGACGGCTACGACGATGTGTTCGGGGATCTGATGGACAGCGAACGCGCCCGCCTGCTGGAGGGCGTCAACCGCATTCTGGAGGAGATGATCGGGCGCGGCAGCGGCTTTCTGCGCCGGGTAGGCAGCGGCGGCCGCTACATCGCAGTGGTGGAGGAGCGCCAGCTGGAGCAGTTCGCCAACCGCGGCTACGATGTGCTGGATAAGATCCGCGCACTGAACCCCGGCGTGAGCCTTTCGATGTCCATTGGTATCGGACGCGGTGCACGCACCCTGCGGGAAGCGCAGGATATGGCAGAGCACGCGTTGGATATGGCGCAGGGACGCGGCGGCGATCAGGCCGCTGAGATGACGCTGGACGGCTTTACTTTCTACGGCGGCGTGAGCCACGGCGTGGAAAAGCGCAGCAAGGTGCGCAGCCGCCTTGTGGCCGACCAGCTGGTCAAGTTGATCAAGGAAGCCGACCATGTGGTCATCATGGGTCACCGCATGAGCGATCTGGACGCCATCGGTGCAGCTGAGGGCGTGCTGCGCATTTGTAAGATCTGCGATGTGCCGGCGGTCATCGCCGTCCGGCGGGACGCTACACTGGCTGCCAGCCTGATCGATGCGCTGTGCAAGGCGGGGCAGAAGGATGACTTCATCGACCCCAAGGACGCCCTGCCCATCATCTCCAAGCGCACCCTGTGCATCGTGGTGGATACATATCAGGTGGGTCTTGTGGAAAGCAAGGACATTCTGGAAAAATGCGGCAAGGTGGCCGTCATCGACCACCACCGCAAGGGCGTGGGCTACATCGAGAACCCGGCGCTGGTCTGCCACGAGCCTTATTCCTCCTCGGCCAGCGAGCTGGTCACCGAGCTTTTGCAGTATGTGGGCGAGCGGGACGACAAGCCCAACCGCGTGGAGGCCGAAGGTCTGCTTGCCGGCATCCTGCTGGATACGCAGGACTTTACCCTGCACACCGGTGTGCGCACCTTTGAAGCCGCTGCTGCCCTGCGCCGCTACGGCGCAGAGACCGAGCGGGTGCGCCGGTTGTTCGATGTGACCATGGTGGAGTACAACGCCAAGGCCGATCTGGTGGAAAAGGCGCAGATGTACAAAAACTGTGCCATCTCCATTGGCGGCGAGGTGGACCCGGAAGCCCGGGTCGCCATTGCGCAGGCCGCCAACGACCTGCTGCGCATTCAGGGCGTGGACGCCAGCTTTGTGGCGGTGCAGGTGGGCAATGGGGTAAACGTCTCTGCCCGCAGCATGGGTGCCGTGAATGTGCAGGTGATCATGGAGTCGCTGGGCGGCGGCGGGCATCAGACCATGGCAGCAGCCCAGCTGAAGCATATCACCCCGCAGGCGGCCCGCAGCCGCATTCAGGATGCCATCGACCAATATTATCTCTCCCAGAAAAAGACTACGCCGGAAGCACGACCGGCAAAAGGGGAATAAAACATGAAACAGTACGATTATCTCATCGTTGGTGCCGGTCTGTTCGGTGCCGTGTTTGCCCACGAGGCAAAAAAAGCAGGCAAAAAGTGTCTGGTCATTGATAAGCGCGACCATATCGCGGGCAATATCTACACCGAGAATGTGGAGGGCATCAATGTGCACCGCTACGGTGCGCATATCTTTCACACCAACAACAAGGCCGTGTGGCAGTATGTGAACCAGTTTGCAGAGTTCAACCGCTACACCAACAGCCCGGTGGCCAACTACCATGGCCAGATCTACAACCTGCCCTTCAACATGAACACCTTCAACAAGATGTGGGGTGTGGTGACCCCTGCCGAAGCCAAGGCAAAAATCGAGGAGCAGAAGGCTGCTGCGAGCATCACCGACCCGCAGAACCTCGAAGAGCAGGCCATCAGCCTTGTGGGCACCGATATCTACGAAAAGCTCATCAAGGGCTACACCGGCAAGCAGTGGGGACGCCCCTGCACCGAACTGCCCGCCTTTATCATCAAGCGCCTGCCGGTGCGCTTTACCTACGACGACAACTACTTCAACGCCCTGTATCAGGGCATCCCCAATGGCGGCTACACCGCCATGGTGGAAAAGATGCTGGCCGGTACCGAGGTGCGCCTGAACGTGGATTATCTGGCCGAAAAGGCTGCGCTGGATGCACTGGCTGAGAAGGTGGTCTACACCGGCCCGGTGGATGCCTA
>OHHY01001025.1_pt1 | contig 11110 bp, 5 predicted proteins | sample 1568101 | NCBI WGS metagenome assembly OHHY01 (sample SAMEA3879605, study PRJEB24766) | human gut metagenome | biome: human-associated habitat; feature: feces | place: USA | collected 1985/1987
TGCCTGCTAAAACAGGCAGTCTGCTATCTTATACGATTTTCTTATACCTCTACGGTAATTTTGTCTAAGTGCCAGATATCATCTACATATTCCTGGATCGTACGGTCAGATGAGAATTTACCGGCATGTGCGATATTTAAGATTGCACTCTTTGCCCAGCCTTCCTCATCTTTGTATGCTTCCATGACGCGTTTCTGTGCATCTGCATAGGAACGGAAATCTTTTAAGATGAAATAGGTATCTGCAAACTGTGTACACTGTGTATTGAGCAGTGAATTGTACAGGTCACGGAATAACTCAGGATCATTCGGTGAATAAAATCCATTGATGAGCTGCATCAGTACCTTACGGATATCCTGATCACTGTTGAAGATCTGCATTGGATCATAGTCACGGTTTCTTTCATGCGCAATGACTTCATCGGAACTCATACCGAAAATAAATGCATTTTCTTTGCCGACTTCCTCTACGATCTCAACATTTGCACCATCCATCGTTCCGAGCGTCAGCGCACCGTTTAACATAAATTTCATGTTACCGGTTCCGGATGCCTCTTTACTTGCAGTAGAGATCTGCTCGCTGACATCTGCCGCCGCAAAGATCCACTCTGCGATCGATACACGGTAGTCTTCAATAAATACAACTTTGATCTTGCCATTAATGCTTCTGTCATTGTTGATAACGTCCGCCACATTGTTGATCAGTTTGATCGTAAGTTTTGCGTTCTTGTAGCCTGCTGCTGCCTTTGCACCAAAAATAAAGGTTCTCGGATAGAAATCCATATCCGGGTGCTCTTTTAATTCATTATACAGATACATGACATGTAAAATATTCAGCAACTGACGTTTGTATTCATGCAGACGTTTTACCTGCACATCAAAGATGGAACGCGGATCTACTTCGATGCCGTTGTGCTCTTTGATGTATTTTGCAAGACGCAGTTTGTTCTGATATTTGATATTCATGAACTCCTGCTGTGCTTTTTTATCGGTTGCATAGATCGCCATCTTCTCAATATGGGAAAGATTTGTGATCCAGTCGTCACCGATATGTTCACTTACCCAGTCTGCAAGAAGCGGATCGCCATGCATCAGGAATCTACGCTGTGTGATTCCATTCGTCTTGTTGTTGAATTTCTGTGGGAACAGCTCATAGAAATCGTGAAGCTGCTCGTTCTTTAAGATCTCCGTGTGAAGTTTTGCCACACCATTTACGGAATATCCTGCTGCGATCGCAAGATGTGCCATTTTTACCTGACCATCGTAAACGATTGCCATACGTGCAACTTTACCGTTATCTCCCGGAAACTCTGCCTGGATCTGTAAAATAAATCTGCGGTTGATCTCCTCAACGATCTGATAGATACGCGGAAGCAGTCTTGAGAAGATCTCGATCGGCCATTTTTCAAGTGCTTCTGCCATGATCGTGTGGTTGGTATATGCACAGGTCTTTGTCGTGATCTCCCATGCCTCATCCCAGCTTAATCCCTCTTCGTCAAGTAAAATACGCATCAGCTCTGCCACTGCAACGGTCGGATGTGTATCATTTAACTGGAATGTCACTTTCTCCGGCAGCTTATGGATATCGTCATGATGCTTTTTGTAATGTGCTAATGCACGCTGTACACTTGCAGATACGAAGAAATACTGCTGTTTTAAACGAAGTTCTTTTCCCGCGATATGGTTATCATTCGGATAAAGTACCTCGACTAAGTTGCGGGCAAGATTTTCCTGCTCCACGGCTTTGTGATAATCACCTTTATCAAAGGAGTCTAATTCAAAGCACTCCATCGGCTCTGCATCCCAGATCATTAAGGTATCTACCACATGATTGCCGTAACCTACGATCGGCATATCATAAGGTACTGCTAAAACGGACTGGTAATTTTCCTGTACGAAACGGGTCTTTCCTTCCTCCGTCACTTCCGCACGGACATAACCGCCGAATTTCACCTCATAGGAATATTCCGGACGGCGAAGTTCAAACGGATATCCGTTCTTTAACCAGTTATCCGGCACTTCCACCTGAAAACCGTCTTTGATCTTCTGTTTGAACATACCATAACGGTAGCGGATACCGCAGCCGTAAGCTGCGTATCCCAAGGTTGCCAGAGATTCCATAAAGCAGGCTGCAAGACGTCCGAGTCCACCATTTCCAAGTGCCGGATCCGGCTCCTGATCCTCGATCTCATCAAGGTTTAAACCGATCTCCCCGAGTGCCTCTTTTACCTCTTTGTACATTTTTAAATTGATCATGTTGTTGCCAAGAGCACGGCCCATCAAAAATTCCATGGACATATAATAGACCATCTTTGGATCCTGTTTGTCAAACGCTTTCTGTGTGGCAAGCCAGTCATCAATAATGACATCTTTTACCGTGTAGGAAACTGCCTGAAAAATCTCCTGCTGTGACGCCTCATCTAACGTTTTGCGGTAAAGATTCTTTACATTTTCTTTTACATCCTCAATAAACGCTTCTTTGTTGAAAACATTTTCCTTCATCTAGTTTTCTCCTTTTTTGACTCCGAGCAATACTTTTTCCCCATTGATGTTCCATTCTTTGCAGTAGATTCCGTTTTCTCCGGAGTCAAAAGAATCAGCTTCTGCTACAACCTCAGTACCTAAAACATCACCCATGATGTCATTTTCGTACTTATTAAAGATGTCGGCTACTTTTTCATCTGCATGATAGTAAATGGAGATTTTATCCATAACCTCAAATCCTGCTTCCTTACGCATGGTCTGAATCTTACTGATGATCTCGCGGACAAATCCTTCCTCTACCAGTTCCGGCGTCAGGTTTGTATCAAGTACGACAGTCACAGTATTATCGCCCTCTGTCACATAACCTTCCATCTGTGTCATGGTGATTAAAAGATCTTCCTCAGATAATTTTACATCATCACTAACTGACGGAAGTGTAAGTACACCGTCTGCCTTTAATTCAGCCATTGCCTTGTTTCCGTCTAACTCTGCAAGTGCTTTCTGGATCTGTCCTAAGAACTTGCCATATTTCGGTCCGACAGTACGAAGCTGTGGTTTGAACGTATAACTTGTATATGCACTGACATCCTCTGTGAAGTTTACTTTCTTCACATTTAACTCATCCTCGATGATCTCCACAAAATATTCTGGCAGTACATTCGGTGCTTTGACATACATATTTCCGATTGGCTGACGATTCTTGATATTTGCAGAGTTACGGCACGCACGACCCATAACAACGATCTTTAAGACCTCATCCATATTTTTCTCTAAATCTTTGTCGATCCATGCATCATTGACAGCCGGGAAGTCGCACAGATGGATGCTCTCCGGTGCCTCTGTATTGATGGAACGTACCAGGTTCTGATAGATCTCCTCTGTCATGAACGGGATCATCGGTGCAGCAGCCTTGCAGATCTCAACTAATGCAGTATAAAGTGTCATATATGCGTTGATCTTATCCTGCTCCATGCCTTTTGCCCAGAAACGGTCACGGCTTCTTCTGACATACCAGTTACTCATGTCATCCACGAACTCATCAAGTACCTTTGCAGCTTCCGGAATGCGGTAATTTGCAAGGTTCTCATCCGTTCCCTTGATTGCGGAATTCAATTTTGACAGCAGCCACTTATCCATAACGGATAATTTTTCATAATCTAAGGTATATTTTGTTGCATCAAACTGGTCGATGTTTGCATACAGCACGAAGAATGCATAAGTATTCCACAGGGTACCCATGAATTTACGCTGTCCTTCCTGTACCAGCTTGCCACTGAAACGCTTCGGGATCCATGGTGCACTGCTTGTATAGAAATACCAGCGGATCGCATCTGCGCCGTAAGTCTCTAATGCATCAAACGGATCAACTGCATTTCCTTTAGACTTACTCATCTTCTGTCCGTTCTCATCCTGTACATGTCCAAGAACGATGACGTTCTCATACGGAGCTTTGTTAAATAACAGGGTGGACTCTGCCATCAGAGAGTAGAACCATCCTCTTGTCTGGTCAACTGCCTCGGAGATAAATTTCGCCGGGAACTGTTTCTCAAAGACGTCTTTATTCTCAAACGGATAATGGTGCTGTGCGAATGGCATTGCTCCGGAATCGAACCAGCAGTCGATAACCTCCGGTACACGGTGCATTTCTTTGCCACAGTCCGGGCATTTGAAGGTAACTGCATCAATATACGGACGATGAAGTTCTACCTTTGCATCCTCCGGATTTCCGCTTCTCTCTGCAAGTTCTGCACGGCTTCCGATGCACTCCTGATGTCCACATTCACACTCCCATACCGGAAGTGGTGTTCCCCAGTAACGGTTACGGGAGATACCCCAGTCCTGGATATTCTCAAGCCAGTCACCGAAACGTCCTTTTCCGATAGAATCCGGGATCCAGTTTACAGTATTGTTGTTGCGGATCAGGTCATCTTTGACTGCAGTCATTTTGATAAACCAGGATTCTCTTGCGTAGTAGATGAGCGGTGTGTCACATCTCCAGCAGTGCGGATATTCATGCTCGAACTTCGGAGCATCGAATAACAGTCCCTTTTCATCGAGATCTTTTAATACCATAGGATCTGCTTTCTTTACAAAAACACCGGCATATGGTGTCTCTTTGGTCAGCTCACCTTTTCCGTCTACAAGCTGTACGAATGGAAGGTCATATTTTCTTCCGACAGCGGCATCATCTTCACCGAATGCAGGTGCGATATGAACGATACCGGTACCGTCTGTCATGGTTACATAGGTGTCACATACAATGTAATGCGCTTTTTTGTGCTGTTTTTCAATGATCTCTTTTGCACAGTCAAATAACGGCTCATACTCTTTGTACTCTAAATCGCTTCCTTTATAAGTCTCTAATACTTCGTATGCCTTTGTTCCCTCTGGTGCATCCTTGTCAAGCAGTTTGCCAAGTACCGTGTCAAGCAGTGCCTCTGCCATATAATAGGTATATCCGTCAACCGCTTTTACTTTGCAGTAAGTCTCTTCCGGGTTCACACAGAGTGCGACGTTAGACGGCAGTGTCCAAGGAGTTGTAGTCCATGCAAGGAAATATGCATCCTCTCCGATTACTTTAAAACGTGCAACTGCAGAGCGCTCTTTGACCGTCTTATAACCCTGCGCAACCTCCTGAGAAGATAACGGGGTACCGCAGCGTGGGCAGTAAGGAACGATTTTGAATCCTTTGTATAAAAGGTTTTTATTCCAGATTTCTTTTAATGCCCACCACTCGGACTCAATAAAATTGTCATCGTAAGTAACATATGGATTGTCCATATCAGCCCAGAAACCAACGGTCTTTGAGAAATCTTCCCACATTCCTTTGTATTTCCATACGGATTCCTTACATTTTTTGATGAAAGGCTCCATACCGTATTCTTCGATCTGCTCTTTTCCGTTTAAGCCAAGAAGTTTCTCAACCTCAAGTTCCACCGGGAGTCCATGTGTATCCCAGCCGGCTTTACGCGGAACGAATTTTCCTTTCATGGTCTGGTATCTCGGAATCATATCTTTGATCGTACGGGTCTCCACATGTCCGATGTGCGGCTTGCCGTTTGCAGTTGGCGGGCCGTCATAAAAGGTGTAGGTCTCTCCTTCCTTGCGGTGTTCCATGCTCTTCTTAAAGATGTCATTGTCATTCCAGAACTTCTCGATCTGTTTTTCTCTGTCTACGAAATTCAGATTCGCATCAACTTTCTTATACATTGTTAACCTCCATTGATTTAATAAAGAGTCGCTCGCGACTCTTTCGCGCCCGAGCGGTGCTGTTTACAGCAAACTTCTTCTCCGCGAAGTGCGCATCCCGCCCGGAGGGCTTTTTCATTCATAGGACGTAATTTCCTATGAATGAAAAAAACGGATATTTCCAAAAACTGGAAATATCCGCCACCAATCATGTCTGACCTCATCCGACACACAAACAGCTATCTTTCTTTACTGTCCGATATCTTACCTCTGTAACGTGAGGACACGGCATCCGCTACTGACCATACCATCTGGTACGCTGTTCGCTTTGCTCTCGCAAACCCATTCCTTTCATATTCATCTGTCCGTTTCCACCAGCCACGGACTCTCTGTGAGATATCCTATGAAGTACTCTCTTTGCTCAACGATTTAACGTTTCTTTGTTTTTTAAGTTGTTTCGATTTTAGCATGGTAAAGCGGTAGTGTCAAGAACTTTTTATAAAATATCTCCGCTCCGTCTCCATCCCCGGAAACTGCTGTCCGATCTTTTTTTCATAGACCGCCATCAGTACATCCAAATCCGTACGCGTCAAAAGATGCGCTCCGTCGCAGTCTAATGCTTCCTTTACGCACTCTGGTCTGTGGCACACTTCATCCACACTTCCTCCGACTGCGTGAAGTCCCATGACGATCACAACTTTATTGCTCTGTGCATACACCGCCGGCTCCCATGCTTCCGGCGCTTTTGCCGCCTTATGTGCAGCGCCGTCCGCCTCGATCAGGACAACATCTGCCTCTTTGCATACTGCTGTAAGCTGTTTAATGCTTAAAGTTTTAAACTTCTCCGGTTCCATCTTCTGCTGTTCTTCAACAGCATCGTTTCCGGCACATTTTCCAACCGCATAAATCTCTGTTTTTTTATTATCACTTAAAATTGTGCCACACACACAGATCCCGTTTTTTTTCAAAATCCCGGCTACTTCCTCTCGCAGCTTCTCACAACTTTTCTCCCTGCCATCAATGAACACCCGGTCTTTTGGCACATACATATGCGTTGTAGTTGTGATCATGACTTTTTTCCCCTCGTTTACAAACGCTGCAGCATCCTGATAAATGCTGCTGGTCTTTCCGCCGGCTCCGACGTAGGATATGATATAAGACATTTTTTCCCCTTATATTTTTTTATTCAAGCTGATTTACACCACTTTTTGCCAAAATCTTTCTCCGCAGCAACGTATACGCGATCATCATCGCAATTCCCGTCACAACCCACGAAATCGGGTAAATGATCATCAGCACCCAGAATTCGTGCACTCTCTTACATACCGCAGCGATCAGGCTGTAAAGCGGGTGCTCACTGTCCCCGATGCTCCTTAAGATCGACGAACCAAAATCATAGAGCATGATCTTCGAAAGCCTCTTCCATAAAATACATCCGCGCCCCGAAATCCTGAAAATATCTCACATTCTCATTATATCCATTGCCGGAAAATGCCGGTTTCAACTTCACGCCGCCATACATCAGGGTATCCCCGTATGCCGTAATATTCTCCTTTTCCCCGTCCATTTTCACAAACTTTGCAACCAGATTGTGCGCAATGGAGTCCTGTCTGATATGGATCGGTGATACGGTGTTAACCAGATCCCCGAACTCTTTGACATTATATTTTAAAGAACGGTTATAAAAATGATACTTCTTTTCCTCACAGAGTCCCTGTGGTTTATAGTACCCGAACTGCGTGTTTGGCACGACAAGCTTTTGCATGACGAAGCCGACCGCCTTCGACTGATCCGGCGAGACGCACGTCCATTCCGTCACATTGCTGTCATCATTCCAGAGGACACTGTTTTTTCCAAACGCATTTCCTCTGCCGTTCCCTGTAAAACTCCTGCCACGGTAAAAAATTCCCTGTTGCAGCACACTGCGCCATTTTTTGTAAAGAATGATCTGCGCTTTGATGGCTTCTGACTCTTCTTTTTTCAGATCACAGAAATTGCACTCATATCCGAGCAGTCCAAACGCCGCTACCGCAAAACGTGTTTCAAGCGGTGTCGTGCGCAGTGTCTGATGATTTGGGCAGCCGGAGACATGTGCGCTTATCACGGACATCGGGTAGCCGTAGCTGTACCCGGTCTGGATCTCGGCACGGCAGAGCGCATCTGTATCATCGCTCGCCCAGATCTGTGGGAAATAACAGAGCATACCAAGGTCAAAACGGTTTCCACCCGCAGCACAGCCCTCAAACAGGATGTCCGGGAATCTCTTTGTCAGCTCCCTCATGCAGCGGTAAAGTCCCATCACATACCGGTGTGCCACCTCCCCCTGCCTTTCAGGACGGATACTCTGTGAAAAATAATCCGAAAATGTGCGGTTCATATCCCATTTTACATAGGAAATGTCCGCGGAGGAAAATACTCTGCCCATCTCCTCAATGATATGATCCTGCACGTCCTTTCTGGTCAGATCAAGGATCCTCTGATTGCGCCCTTCCGAGTGCGCCTTTCCCGGAATCTCGATCACCCAGTCCGGATGGCTGCGGTAGAGATCACTGTCCACATTGACCATCTCAGGCTCCACCCAGATTCCAAAATCCATGCCAATCGCCTTGATCTTATCTGCAATCCCCTTTAAACCGCCCGGCAGTTTCTTTGGATTTGGCTGCCAGTCTCCTAACGATCTCGTGTCATTATCACGTTTTGCAAACCAGCCGTCATCCATGACGAAAAGCTCAATGCCCGCCTCTTTTCCCGCTTTTGCAAGTGAGAGCAGTTTTCTTTCATTAATGTCAAAATAGGCTGCCTCCCAGCTGTTTAAGAGCACCGGGCGCTCCTTTTTCTTCCAGGTTCCCCTCACAATGTGCTCCCGCACAAAACGGTGCATATTCTGGCTCATGGCATTATATCCGTCTGATGCGTAGGTCATTACCGCCTCCGGCGCCTCAAAACTCTCCCCTGACTCAAGTGTAAAACAGAACGACTGCGGATTGATCCCGGATACGATTCTTACTTTTCCAAAACTGCCGACCTCCGCCGCCTCATAGTGATTGCCGCTGTAGATCAGATTAAATCCAAAACATTCCCCCGCATCCTCCGTGGTATGTTCTTTTCCAAGCATCACAAACGGATTGTCACGGCTCGACGACGTTCCCGTGTAAGAGGCGTTTACATATTTTCCCGGCACCAGCCGTACGTCCGTGCGCCCCATTTCACGTGCCCAAGCCCCGTGAAATGTTGTAAACACATAGTCGGACGGTTCTAAATCAAGCTGCAGGCTCATCAGGCGGTTTAACTTTACCACATCCCCGCTCTCATTGATGAGTTTTGCGCTCCTTGTGATCACATCACAGTCCTCATAGACATAATAATGGAGTTCTAATATGACTCCGCTGTTTTTATCGCGCAGTGTCACACCAAGCCACTCCACCTCACCGGACTCATCATACGATCCCGGAAGTGTCTCAAATTCTTCCTTTCCGGTTCCCTGTTCAAATTTTTCAAACAGGAAATCAGACGTTTCGCTTCCATCGGAAAGTGTCAGTTCCACAAAAGGCTCCCTGATATCGCCTTTCCCGAAAGAGGACATCTCAAGACATGCGTCCTCTAAGGAAAACTGCAGATGTTCACTGTCATAAATATTGGTATTGCCCGGCGCAAATGCATGCTGTTCCATCAATCCGTCTATGGCTGGATGAATTTTTCTTCCATAATATAAGTGCTCCAAATGTCCGGTTTCCATGACACGGAACAGATAAGAAGTATGTCTGGTATGCAGGGAAAATAACTGGTTTTCGACTGTGATCATGCTTTTTTCATCTCCTTAATCTCTTTTGCGATTTCTTCCACTTTCTGCTCACTTAAAATATATTTTTTGCGGAAATAAAATACCGCAACAAGCAGTCCTGCGATCGGGAATACTGTCATGGTCAGGCGCAGTCCTGCGACCGAACTTCCCGCTGCCGCAACTGCTGCCCCGTCCGTATTCTGGCTTAAATTGCAGACGGTCAGGCAGATCGATGCCACAAGCGCAGCCACACCGGAAGCAAGTTTTACAACGAAAGTCTGCATGGAAAAGATCACGCTCTCATCCCTTCTGTGATTCTTCCACTCTCCGTAATCGACCGTATTCGCAAGGAATACCGTTGTGAGAACGGATAACATTCCATTTGCTGAAAAGATAAAAAATGCAGGAACAAACAGCAGATACAGGTTTGACATATTGACAAACATTAAAATCAGAAGAACCGCATATCCTAAAATCGCCATCACAAAACTGGTATAAAACACCTGGATCGTTCCCAGAAATTTGCGCAGGATCGGGAAAAACAGCATCATGGCAAGAATCTGCATTGCTCCACCAAACGTATTAAATAAGGTATAGGCATTGTACCAGCTATCACCGCCAAAGTCATACTTGAAAAAATAAATGACGAGATTGGATGTAATGTAAATCGAGCAGTTGATCAAAACGATTGTCACAACGACCGTCATCGCCTGATCGTTCTGTAACAGGGAACGGAACATCTGTCCAACCGAAGGTGCCTCCACATCCACGGTAGATTTTTCTTTGATATTTAAACAGGTGATTAAAATAAATACAAAAAACAGAATTGCAACCACCAGCGCAAACCATTTGAAACCGACTCGCTCATTTCCCTGCCCTAACATATAGACACATTTCATTGTGATGATCGTCACGATCGCAGAACCGACTCCGGCGCAGGAGCGCGCGAGTGTGGAAAGTCCTTCTCTCTCTTTTCCGCCCTCCGTAAAAGCCGGGATCATTGACCAGTATGGGATATCCATCATGGTATAGGTAACACCCCACAAAATGTAAGTCACTGCCGCATATGCCACCAGTCCGTTTCCGTCGAGTTTTGGCGGTGCCGCAAACATCAGATACAAAATCACTGCATTTGTCAGTGTCCCGATAAACAGCCACGGGCGGAATTTGCCCCATTTTGTGCGCGTCTTTGCAACGACCACACCCATGATCGGATCGTTAAATGCATCAAACACGCGGGCTGCCATTAAAAGAACTGCGATCGCTGCTGCGCTGATTCCCATAACATCCAGAAAATAAATGGAAATGTAGCTGGCGGAAAGCATGTAGACCATATCCTTTCCCACTGCCCCGATTCCATAGGCAAATTTCTCTCTGCCGCTCAAACTTCTCTTTGCTTCCATCGTAAAAATCTCCTTTTCTCCATTAAAAATTCATCATTTCTGTTTATTTTTTAATCCCATTGCAAGTTCCACAACTTTGTAAGCACCGTCATAAAGACCTGCCTTTTTATTCGTTACAATGTTCTGACACATATCTGAAAGAAAAGTATCGTCCTGTAAAAATAATTCCAGCATCTGGATCGTGTGCGGAATATCCCGGCACTCTAACGTTCCGTCTCCCACCTCCGCAGAATGGATTGCACCCCACATCTCAT
>OHHY01001028.1_pt1 | contig 11103 bp, 9 predicted proteins | sample 1568101 | NCBI WGS metagenome assembly OHHY01 (sample SAMEA3879605, study PRJEB24766) | human gut metagenome | biome: human-associated habitat; feature: feces | place: USA | collected 1985/1987
AATTACAAAGGTCAGGAATATCATGCCACACTCACCATGCCCGAAGGCGCACTGCTGGCGGGCAACAACTATACCTATACCGTCAAGGTACGCAACAAAGTCCTTGAAGTCAGCGAAGCCACCATTGCAAAGTGGAACGATATAGACGGTGGAGATGTGGGTGCTGACCTGTAGGATTTTAATAATTAATCGATTAGAATAAAGAATTATGAGACATAGATTATTTATCCCCGCAGCCACCGCACTGCTGTTCGCCCTCGCCGCCTGCACGCAGGACGAACTTGCTGACGATAACCGTCTGCCCGAAGGTGAATACCCCGTCGTCATCCGTGCCACCGGACTGTCCGTAGAAGCAACGCCGCTGGCAGCCCCTTCCACTCGTGCCGCTGTGGACGGCGATTGGCAGGGCGTCACTTCCGTGGCACTCAAGATGGGCGATGCGGTAAAGGAATACACCGTAACGGCTTCTACCGATTTCAAGAGTGCCACGCTTTCACGCGAGAACGATCCGTACTACTGGACCAGCCGCGACCCGATTACCGTATCGGCATGGTGGCCCTTCAACAATGCCGACATCACACAGATGCCTGCCGTGAAGGTGGCCGAAGACCAAAGCAAACTGGCTGACTTCCAAAACAGCGACTTCATCTCTGCTGAGAACCGGAAGGTGGAATTTAACAACCCGACTCTTGAATTTACCCACCGCACGGCACGCGTGACAATCGAACTGAAGCCCGGCACGGGATTCACGAGCGTCGCTGGTGCCACGGTGAGCCTCGTAAGCCTGTCCGCCGATAACGGCAACCCGACTGCCATCAAGACCTACAACGCAAGCGGCAACACCTACGAGGCACTGACCGCCCCGCAGACCGTTGCGGCAGGCAAGCCGTTCGTCAAGGTGGAACTCGGCGGCGGCACCTTCTACTTCCGTCCGCAGAACAACGTCGTATTAGAAGCGGGCAGCCGCTATAAATACACCGTCAAGGTGAACGCCACCGGCCTGACGTTAGAGGGTTGCACCATCGGCAGCTGGGTTGACGGCGGCGGCGAGAGCGGCGAGGCAGAGGATTTGGGCTACATCTACGACAGCAACACCAAGACCTACACGGTCTATAACGCCAACGGCCTACTGGCATGGAACAAAGCCATACAAAAAGATGAATCGATAAATTGCACCCTCACCGCCGACATCGACCTGACGGGTAGGGAATGGACACGTTTAGACACATGGCCAGGCTACTCCGGCGTCTTTAATGGGCAGGGACACAGCATTACGGGATTAAACTTTTCAGCAGCGAGGTTTGGACTTTTTCTTTTTTTAAATCAAAGTGGAGTGATAAAGAACCTACAACTCATAGATGTGAATCTGGATGGCAGTAGTGGAGGAGCTGCTGGAATGGTGGACCGAAATCATGGCCAAATCATTGCCTGCTCTGTGACGGGAAAACTTACTGTACATAGTGGTGGTATAGCCAATGCAAATTATGGCGATATCATCGCTTGCTGGTTCAACGGCACATTGAAAGATGAGGCTGGCTGTGGAACTATAGTGCGTTTCAACTACAAGAATATAACTTCCTGTTATTGGGGAGGCAATGCCGAGCAAGGAGTACTCCGTAATGAAGGAGGAACGGTAGTTGCCACGAAGGTAGACGGCGCGACCGTGAAATGGCAGACAGCCGTCGACGGCATGAACACCGCCCTCACCGGCAACGACTACCAGTGGACACTCGGCACCGGCGGTCTGCCCGTACTGAAAAGAAACAATAAAAACCCCTAAACAACACGCATCATGAAACGAACAAACATCCATATATTCGCAGCCCTCGCCCTGCTGTTCGCCCTCGCCGCCTGCACGCAGGACGAAGCAGGCTTCCTGTCTGAAGGGGCGGAAGGCACACCCATCGTCTTCACCGCCACGGGGCTGAACCCCGCCGCGACAGCCACCGCCGGCACCCGTGCCCCAGCGGATGGCAATTGGACGGGTGTGCAGAGCGTGGCAGTTCTGATGGACGGCACGGTGAAGACGTACAACGTGACGCCCTCCACCGTCGATCTCACCAGCGCCACGCTGACCTCCACCGACCCGTACTACTGGACCAACCACAACGACATCACCGTCACAGCGTGGTGGCCCTACACCGCTGGCGAGACAACCCCACCTGCGGTAAAGGTAAAAGCCAACCAAAGTACCCAGAAAGACTTTGAGGGCAGCGACCTCATCGTAGCCGACGGACAGACGGTGACCTACGGTAGCCCCACGCTCCGCTTCACCCACCGCACGGCGCGAGTGACCATCGTTCTGACGGACTACACCGAGGGGCTGGCATCCGTGCAGCTGACGGGACTCTCCACTGAAGGCGACAACCCGGATATAATCGTCCCGTATGACAAGGGCAGCAACACCTACACCGCCATCGTAGCCCCGCAAAGTGTGGCAGCTGGCACGGCTTTCGTTACCTGCACCTTCACTAACGGCAAGACCTTCGTTTATAAGATGAAGAATGCTACCGACTGGCAGGCGGGCGGTGAATATACCTACACCGTCTCCCTCGCTGCGGCAAAAGACCCAGGATATACCATAGAGGGCAACGGCAGCTACACCGTGACCTCCGCTGATGGTCTGATGAATGTAGCCGAATTAGTGAACGGAGGTAAGACCGACATTAACATTACCCTCGAAAAAAACATCGACCTCACAGGTAAAGACTGGACGCCGATAGGCACAGACTACGACAACTCATACAAAGGCACCTTCGACGGTGGCGGCCATACCATTACGGGGCTGACCTTTACGACAAATGACGAATATGCGGGTCTGTTCGGCTGGCTCAATAGAGCTGGTACGGTGAAGAACGTGGTGATGGAGGGCGTACAGATAACAAGCAATCAAATATATGGCGGCAGTATTGGCGGCGTGGTAGGATATAGCTGGGGCACCATTGAAAACTGCTCGGTGTCGGGCAGCGTCAGCGGCACGGTGTATGTCGGCGGTGTGGTGGGTGCTCAAATAGACGGTTCCATCACCGGATGCAGTTCCTCTGCCACAGTGAAGGGAATGGTCGATGTCGGCGGCGTGGCAGGTCAGACGAATTCGAGTGCCACCCTGACCGCTTGCTATGCCACGGGCAACGTGACCTTAGAAATAGACCCCAAAAAGAATATCGCTGGCGGCGGTCTGGTGGGAATGAACGCAGGAAGCAGCCTCCTTGCCTGCTATGCCACGGGCAACGTAACCAGTACGGGTAGTAGCACTGGCAATGTACATATCGGCGGCTTTTTGGGAGATAACTACACCACCGTGACCGCCTGCTATTGGAAGAACAATCATGAACAAGGTATCGGCTACAATAAGAAAAGCACCGGAGCCACGAAGGTGGACGGCACTGACGTTACCTGGCAGAAAGCCGTTGCTACCATGAACACCGCCTTGCAGAACGCAGGCTCAGAGTGGCGTTACGAACTTAACGGAGCATTGCCTACCTTGAGGAAGCAGTAAACCGTCGGGCGGAAAAGTTCCGCCCGCAACGAACATGAACCGAAGTATAATCCCAATAAAGAAAGGAGGACGTGATGGAACACACGGAGAATCCACCATATATAGGTTTTGGCATCAAGGCATTGTCAATAATAATATAGACTCCAGTGTAAATATGGAAGCTGTAAGCCGGACATTGTCAAGATTGGTGCTCATTAAAGGCAACAAATCAAGTAATTAAATTAAAAACATGGGACTTTTTCACAGAGACAAGAAAAATAATGACGATGAGCCGGACAGTGTTCAAACCAATTCATTCTCTGATATTATGAATGGTTTGCAATACGCCGTAAACTGTGCACAAGATACATTGCAGAATCATCAGATACAAAATCTGACCAGACTTTTTGAAGGAACAAATGCAAATAACGCAAATACGTTCCAATCGAAAAAAATCATGGTTGGAGACAAGACTATTGATATTCCACTTATAGCCTTGATATCCCATCATTATCTTGCGATGGATAATGTGCAGATAAAGTTCAAGGCGAAGGTCGGAAGCGTGGAATCACAGATTCCAGAAAACAACTTATTGTTATCCAGCCCACAAAGAGCCAATCTCCAGATGCAGATGAGCAACATAAAACCGGATGCGGATGATGTCATGGAGGTTTGCGTCAATTTTAAGGTTCAGGAGACTCCGGAGAGCATTTCCCGAATTATTGACGATTTTGTAAAAAACATCTAACAATTTTAAAATTCAAATGTTATGGCAGAAGAAATATTAAACCAAGGGCAACAAGAAAATGCGGAAAACTTGAATGAAAATGTAAGCGGACAGGCGAAAGAAATTATCTCCGCTGCATTGGAAGAGACTCAAAACAGAGAAACTTCTCCGGTTCTTAAAGCAGATTCAAACGTGACTGACAAATTCAAGGGGCTTCCCATGCGGGAACTTATTGCAGCTCCACTTATTGCAGCAGCCGAAGCACAACAGGAATTGGCAGCGACAGCATGGAATTTCTACCAGCAAATTGCATTTGATGGTAAAAGCGGCAATAAAGCGCGTATATTGGAATTCGATGTCGAAAGACCGATACAGCAGAATGAAAAAATGACAACAATAAAACAAACGGTAAAGGCTCCGTTTATAGGATTGGTGCCTATTCCTGCCCTGCTTATAGATCGCGTGGATGTCGATTTCCAGATGGAGGTTACCGATACGTCAAACGTAAAAAGCACTACCAACGCAGAAGTAGAGGCAAAAGCCTCTGCAAAACGTTGGTTTATAAATGCGGAAATCAGCGGCAAAGTCACGACCGCCCGTGAGAACACCCGCATGACCAACCAAACGGCAAAATACCAGATACATGTTTCGGCCAGCCAGCAACCACAGACCGAAGGTCTGTCAAAACTGATGGATATAATGGCTTCCTGTATCGAGCCTATAAATACAGAAAGCAGTAAATAGAGTATAAACATATAGAACGGGATGGATAAAGTCCCGTTCAAATTTGATAATAATTATTATGAAAACATAATAAATGCATCAAACATCTAAAAACAGCCATATGAAAATTTGTACATGGAATTCCCAAGGAAATCCTCTTAATGATGCTATTAAATTAAATATATTGAATCATCTATTAACAACAGAACAATGTAATGTCGTTATGATACAAGAATGTGGTAATTTCATACTGCCTGCACAACATAGTGGTAGATACCACTATGTTGTGGTAGAACATGCAGGTGCTTATAATTGTAGATGTAATACTTGTATCATTGCGGATTTGAATTTTGTAGCATCAATACATTATCTGATATCAGGAACAGGCCGATCTGCAATTTGTTTAAATTATAATGGATGTAACATTTATACCCTTCATTGCGAATCTGGGTCTGGTGCTGTAGGAGATATAAGAGATTTAGTACGTCATGCAGTATCTCCTTTCATCATTGGCGGAGATATGAATTCAACGCCAAGCGAATTATCAGAATATTTAAGAATAATGACCACAGGTACCAGGAGTAGGCCGGGAAATAGTGCTAATTTTGCTTGTTGTGGTATGCCAACACATTTTTCAGGTCGAGAATTAGATTATTTCCTTATCGATAGCAGATTACAGCTAAGAACATGTGTACTAAGATATCATATGATGGGTGGGGATCACTATCCTGTGATATTGATATTTAGTTAACCAATTATATTTTTCATCAACAAACAGTGTCGCTGCGATATAAAATATTTTTCGGCTATGCCATACTTATGGCGGTCATCGGTAGCATGGCCGCCATTTTGATATATGAACGGCAGCGGATGCGCGAAATTGAGGCAGAGACGGCAAACATAAACCTTGTACGTCGTGGTATCAACACGGCTCATCGCCGTATTACGGGGCTCGCCACATTGGGTGAGGGTGTGGTAAATTGGAACAAAGCGGACTATCTGTACTATCGTAACCACCGACTTCAAGCCGACAGTTTGTTGAACTCGCTTAAACGACACTGCCGTGAATATGTACGCCCGGAACAGATAGACACTCTTCGTGCTCTGCTTGCCGAAAAGGAGACACACCTGCTGCACATAATGGAAATGTTTGAACGGCGAACTGAAGCGGACAGCGTGCTGGTAAACCAGTTGCCGGAAGTGGCGAGGCGTGCAACACATATCCGTACCATAGAACAAAAGAAAAAAGGGATTGCAGGATTCTTCGGGAAAAAAGAAGAAATACAAGTAATGCCATCCCAAAAAGAACTTCATGATTTCAGCGACAGCCTGATAGCAATACATCAAAGACAGGCGAACGAAATGGACATTTATGCCGACAGCCTGCGTATGCGCAACAGGGAATTGAACAGGACATTGAACAAGCTGATAAACGACCTTGACGAACAGGCACAGACTGCCTTCTCACAAAGAGAGTTAAAAATGGCAGAAGCAGAGAAAATGTCGTTCTTTTTAATGGCAGGAGTAATCGGCATGGCCATCATCCTGCTCATCATTTCGCACCTTATCATCATGCGTGACCTTAACCGCAGGGAAAGGGACAAGGCTGAACTGGAAGATACGGCAACACAAAACCGTACACTCTCCGACATGCGCAAGAAAATAATCATCACACTTTCCCATGACATACGAGGACCTCTCAATGCCATCAGTGGCAGTGCTGAACTGGCCATGGATACTCGTGACCGGAAACGCCGCAATGCCTATCTCGGAAACATCCTTGAATCATCCCGTCATATCACCCGGCTTGCCAACAGCCTGCTTGACCTCTCCCGTCTGGACGATGCTAAAGAAACCCTGAACGAAATTCCTTTCCATCTTGAATCCTTTCTGGAAAGTATCGCTGAAGAATACACACGCAAGGCGAACGACAAAGGATTGATGTTTGACAAGGCTTTTATGGGGTGCGGCATCACCGTCCTTGGCGATGCAGACCGCATAAGGCAGATAGTGGTCAACATTCTGGAGAATGCTGTAAAATTCACCCGTACAGGTTATATCAAATTTCTGGCAAGTTATGAAGAAGATACTCTTTCAGTAAAGGTCAAAGATACGGGGATAGGAATGGGCGAGAACACAACACAACGCATTTTTCAGCCCTTTGAACGGGCTGCTCCTGATTTGGATTCAGAAGGCTTCGGACTGGGACTTTCCATTACGAAAGGGCTGGTGAACCTGTTCGGAGGAAGACTCTCTGTTTCGAGCCAGATCGGTAAAGGCAGCGAATTCAAGGTGGAAATTCCGCTTAGGCAGACCAATGAGCCTGCAAGAGACAAGCCAGAAACTTATACGGGAAACCTCAGACTTCCTCGGCGGGTTCTTGTAGTCGATGACGATCCGATACAATTGCGCAACACAGTTGAAATGATGGAACGGAACGGTATCTCATGCCGAGCCTGTACCAATGCACAGGAAGTGGTCAAGGCATTGAGAACCGGAGAATACGACCTATTGCTGACCGATATACAGATGCGTGGTACGGGAGGTTTTGACCTGTTGCATCTGCTACGCCTTTCCAACATAGGAAATTCACGGACAATTCCCATAGCTGCAATGACCGCCCGTAACGACGGCGATGCAGACCGCTATATTCAAGCCGGATTTGCCGGCTGTATCCACAAACCGTTCTATACAAGGGACCTGCTCGAATTTCTCTCGTCACTCATTGGACAGGACAGAACAATGGATAATCATTCTCCAGATTTCGAGGCTCTGTATGTCACTACAGGAGACGAACGCTGGACTTTGGAGACTCTTATAGAGGAATCCAATAGGAACAGTTCTGACTTGCTGGATTCTTTGAGTCAGGAAAAGCTCGACCGGAAGCGGATATGGGAAACTCTGCACAGGATGTACCCGATGTGGGAGCAATTGGGAATAGCCCATGAGCTGGAATCGTACAGCTATGAAGAGTATGTGGAAGATACGGATGAGTCAGCATTCCGCAATGATGTGGAAAGAATTGTCAGAAGAATAGACCGGCTGATATCTGAGACAAAAAGCCGATTATCGTAAATGGACGGACATAATTAAATGAAAACATGAATGAAATACAGAATACTGATAGTTGAAGACAACATCATGCTTGCCGGGCAACAGAAAAAAAGGTTGGAAAAATCCGGTTATGAAGCAGAGATAACAATAGATGAACCTGGGGCACGAAAACTGCTCAAGAAAGAAAGTTTCGACCTTGTGCTGTCCGACGTACGCCTGCCGGAAGGGGACGGTATATCTTTGCTCGAATGGATGCGGAAGGAACGGATGGATATCCCTTTCATTATCATGACCGGATATGCCTCAGTACCGGATGCTGTACAAGCCATAAAACTGGGAGCCAAAGACTATCTGGCAAAACCGGTACAGATGGACGAATTGCAAAGACAACTGAAAGATATTTTCCGTCCCAAATCTGTGATATGCGACAAGAACAAGGATTTGCTCCCCAGAAACAGCCTTCAGATGCAGGAGGTCGAACATCTGGTCAGTACAGTCGCCCCATTTGACATTTCTGTGCTTATACTTGGTCCTAACGGTGCCGGAAAAGAATCGGTTGCACAGCGTATCCACTATATAGGAGAGCGGAAGGATATGCCGTTTGTCGCCGTGAATTGTGGAGTCATACCCAAGGAGCTTGCACCCTCCCTCTTTTTCGGGCACATAAAGGGAACATTTACCGGTGCCGACGCCAACAAGGACGGATATTTTGAAGTGGCAAAAGGCGGAACACTCTTTCTGGATGAAATAGGGATCTTGTCCCTGGACGTCCAAGCCATGCTGCTGCGGGTTTTGCAAGAAGGCACATACATCCCAATAGGTGGTAACAAAGAAAAGCGGGCTAATGTAAGAATTGTAGCCGCCACCAATGAAGATCTCCAACTTGCAATACAAGAAAAACGGTTCAGGGAAGACCTATACCACCGGCTATGCGAATTTGAGATTGTCCTGCCTTCCTTGCATGAATGCCCCGATGACATTCTGTCTTTGGCTCATCATTTCAGAAAAAAGTTTTCCGGAGAACTGAAAAGACCGACAGAAGGCTTCAGTTCTGAAGCGGAACAATTGCTTCTCTCTTACCGCTGGCCTGGGAACGTACGGGAACTGCATAACAGGATAAGAAGGGCGGTACTTATGGCTAAACAGCCGCTCATTGAAACCGCCGACCTGAATATCAAACTGGAAGCGGCGACCGAGGAAATCAATCTTTTTCCTGAAAACGATGCGGAAGAGAAACACTCGATAATACAGGCATTGAAAACCAGCCATGGGAGTCGCAAACAAGCAGCAGGCATACTGCATATTGATCCGTCCACACTATATCGGAAAATGAAAAAATATGGATTGAATGACAAATAACCGTCATTCCATATTTCTGTTTGGAATAAAATGCCTACATTTGCATATGATTGGAAATCCTTGTAATATAGGAATGACAGTCACAACATAAGGAGAAAATATCGGCATTGCTTTAAGCCTTGCCGAACATTACAACATAAGTCGCAAGACGTCTCAGGTAGAAATCTGGTAAATTGATATTGTAGAGGCTTTTGCGTGTAGCTTATGCTATGTCCTATAGCGTGAGCTCATGCATGATTCTACAATGGGCTTACCAGAGCCTCTACCTGATAGTGCGTGAGTTTCACGCTTTTCATTTAGAGGAAAAAAGGTATGGCCAAGTTACAGGTTCTGATAGCAATGACATTAGACGGTTCCATTCCGGCGGAAGACGACCCCTTATTACAATGGATGAGAGACGACAAGGACGGATTCTCATACGGGCGCGACAAATGTACCCGCCGGCTCTATCCGGGTTATCCGCTTGTGGATTTCATGTGCGAGAAAGACATGTCAGACCCATCCATCCTTTATCAAGCCGAGATACATGACGAAGAAAGCATAGAACTTTTGCGTGGTCTCTCAGTTTATCATCTCATAGATGAAATGATCATTTTCCTGTTTCCTTCCACTCGTCCGAACCATAAATCCGTCTCAAAACATCTGCCACGTGGAGAGTGGAAAACCGTAAAATCCAAAACATTCAAAAACGGAATTTGTCGCCTGGTTTATTGCAAGACATTGCAATAAGGCATTGCAACATATTGCATTTGCAATACTTCCATCAGTCTCATTTTTATGGGGCTGATTTTTTATTTTCCTATTACTCAATGACTTGTCATGCTTTTATGTGGCGATATGTTCCGTTGGTCTATGTTTTGGCCTATATCATAATGAAACCTGTTGCGCAACACGGTGTAAAAAATGGAATTATTACACTAAAAACAGAATTCATTATGATACAGATAAACAGGGAGACATTCCAGATGATGCTCCATCAGATAATGGAACGGTTTGACAGGATAGATGACAGGCTGAACCGCATGAACAGGCAGACGGCCGCTCTTGAGGGTGACAAGCTGCTTGACAACCAGGATATGTGCGAGCTCCTTGGTGTTACCAAGCGTACACTTGCACGCTACCGCCAGAAGAAACTCGTCACCTACTACATGATTGACGGACGTACCTATTACAAGGCTTCGGAAGTCCAGGACTTCCTGAGCAGGAAAGGAAAGGTACTTCCGGCAAAAATTAAAAAGGAACTCGGTATTCAATTCTAACAAAACGGCAGTATGGAAATTATATGTATAGACAAACGGACATTTGACGAACTGGTTGTCCGATTCAGCATGATAGAGAAAAAAGTCACTGGTATATGCAATCCGGCCAAAGATGCAGGACTGAAAAAATGGATGGACAATCAGGAGGTATGCGGGATTCTCCGCATATCAAAGAGAACGCTTCAGGTATATCGTGAGAAAGGGCTGTTGCCTTTCACCCGGGTCAAGAACAAGTTCTTCTACAAGCCGGAAGATGTGCAAAACATGTTGGAATCAAGTTATCACCCACAAAAAAGAAAGCCATGAGTTACGATCTTATAGACAGAAAGGACCAGCGGATTGATACTATTTTCAAAGGGCTGGAAAACATGGAGCGTATGATAGACGCAATAAGGACGGCTCCGAGACCCGCATTCCACAGTGATTATTTCCTCACGGACGAGGAACTTTGTAGCTAACACTTGAAAAGGGACCCGGGTAGCATTTGAAACGTGTACCACCCG